>JAEEGK010005012.1_pt1 | contig 32116 bp, 21 predicted proteins | sample 8958771 | NCBI WGS metagenome assembly JAEEGK01 (sample SAMN16246547, study PRJNA631951) | gut metagenome | biome: gut microbiome; feature: rumen; material: SC-attached | host: Bos | place: Iran: Karaj | collected 2018-10
GATTGGGCCCAATCCCCAATCCCCAATCCCCAATTGAAAAAATTTGAAAAATAATTAATTATAAAAAACAAATAAATTAAAGTTTTTATTTATTTTATCAATTAAGTAATTAAATTATTCTTTAATTCTAAACAATAATTAATAAAAATCAATTTAAGTAAATAAAACAAATATATACCTTAATTCCTTAAAATTTAAGCGTTAGGAATTAAAATAACTCAGTAATATTAATTATTAGAGAATAATTGTTTAAACTAACAATCAAAAGAATTCTCAATATAATCATATGAATGATGAATTACTTTCACAAAAATATAATAAAATAACAACGAAAAAAATGAATCAACATTATAAATAAAATATATTAATTTTAAACAATTTTTATAAACCCTAAAAAATAATTAATTAAATAGATTTAAATTAAATTTTCAGAGCCAACACAACCTTAAAATTAAAATAATAATCAAAAACATATTATTTATTAAAAACATATTTATCCATTCTTTCAAATCCTTCTTTAATTCTTTCAAAAGGACTAGCAACATTAATTCTAATAAACCATTCACCATGAAAAGCTTTTCCACTTTGAATAACAGCTCCTACATCCCAACAACCATTTAAAACATCATCTAAACTTTTATTATTATTTTTACACCATTCTTCACAATCAACAAAAAGCATATAAGTACCTTCAGGTTTAAAAACTTTAACTCCTTTAAATTTATCTTTAATAAAATTAACAACAAAATCAACATTTTTACTTAAAACCTGTTTTAATTCTTCTAACCATTCTTCACCAATTTTATCATATGCTCCAATTAAAGCATACATTGATAAAATATTCATTGAATTATAATGCGAAAGAGAACTTTCTTTTACAATTCTATCTTTTAATTTTTTATTATAAATTATATGATAAGAACCAATTAATCCAGCTAAATTAAATGTTTTTGTTGGAGCATAAAAAGCAATAGTATTATATTTTGCATAATCATTTACTGATTGAGTTGGAATATGTTTATTATTAAATAATATTAAATCTGACCATATTTCATCAGAAATCACTTGAACATCATATTTTTCAAAAATTTCCATAGCTTTTAATATTTCTTCTTTTTCCCAAACTCTTCCACAAGGATTATGAGGATTACAAAAAATAGCACAATGAATTTTTTCTTTTTTAATTTTTTCTTCCATATCATTATAATTCATTTTCCATTTTAAATTATCATTTTGATCTTGATAAAGAGGAGAATGAATAATTTTATAACCATTATTTTCTAAACACATAGTAAAACCAATATAAGTAGGAGAATGAACTAATATTTTATCTCCTCTAGAACATAAAATATTACATGCTGAAATAACTCCTCCTAAAACTCCATTTTCATATCCTATATTTTCTTCTTTTAAATTTTGAACTCCATTTCTTTTTTCTTGCCAATTTATTATCGCATTATAATATTCTTTTTTTGGAAAGAAATAACCAAATAATGGATGATTTAATCTATTTTTTATTTCATTTGTTATTGATGGTGGGACTGCAAAATTCATGTCTGCTACCCACATTGGAATTATATCAAAACCTTCTTTTGGTTTTGAAGGAGCCATTCCTTTAAATTCTTCCATTCCTAATGCGTCTATTGCAAAGGCATCTTTGCCTTTTCTATCTATCACCGAAGTAAAATCAAATTTCTGTTCTGACATTTTTTTTTTAATATTAATTTTGTATCATAATTAAAAAAGGATTTTTTAGATTAATTACAGAAGGTAATTTAAAAAATTAGTAATTATGAATATAAACTTTTCAAATCAATTTCATGTATTAATTTAAAGAATATCTTAATTTATTTCAAAAAAATCAAAAAAAATTAATCTTAAATATTCATTCATTTTCTTTATGTGTTTAATTTTAAGATTGGAATTATTTATTCTGGAAATATTTTCTTTTTTGAAAATATATAATCTCGAAGAGCTTCAATTCAATTCCATATTTAAAAGAAGACATATATTCATTACTTGACGATGAATCAGGTAAAGCACTTTCCTTTTTATATGAGACCAAATTTAAGTTTATGTTCTTGATTTATATTTATTATTAAAAAGTGAAAAATTTCATAGAATCAGGATAATATTATCTTTGTTTTTTATATTTTTCTCTCATTTTATTTAAAACTAAATTATTTCCATGATGAATATTTTCTTCTTCTTCTTTTTGATTTTGTTTCTTTAATATTCGATATTTTAAAAATAAATATTCTTTCTGAGGAGGAAGATTTGTTGTTGCTTTCGCTAATGCCATTCTTTGATAATATATTTTTGTGACTCAAATACAGTTTCTCTCTGCATAGTGGCTGTTGAATAGAGGTTATTGATACATTTTTTTATTATTTTTATTTTTCTTTAATTTTAAAAATAAAATTATAATTAAATTGAAATAATATAGATGAGAACAAAATATGATATTTTACTTAAGTTTTTATTCCCTAAATTTAGTCAACCTATACAAAGTAGATTTGTGAATTTTTTTTCTTTTTCAAATAAAAACACAATTAATAAAAATAAAGTTTCATTTATAATATCTCTTGAAAAAATCGAAAAAGGAGAAGATAAACGAACTTCAATAATAATAAAGAATATTCCTAATTCAATTAATAAAGAATATATAAATGAAATTTTATTAGGAGTTGGAAATATAAATTATTTATATCTTCCATTTGATAAATATAGTAATAAAAATTTAGGATTTGCTTATGTAAATGTAGTAAATTATCGTAGTATTATACTGTTATATAATAAATTGAAAGAATATAAATTTGACAAATTTGAAATGAAAAAACCTATTGAAATTTATTATTCAAAAATTCAAGGAAAAAATGAGTTAAGTAAAATGTTTAAAAAGTATTAAAATTGAGTTTATTTTTATAAATATTTTTTGAAATTTAATTTGTTCAGGTAAAAGGTTATATTTTAATCTTTAACTTTGTATTTATCATAGGTAAGATGCATTTTTGATATTGGTTTTTGAGTTTAAAAGATACATAATTATTTGAATTATGTATTATTGATAAACTATATATACTTTATTCAATAAGAGAATTTGGTCTTCAATTTAAAGTTGTTGAATGTATATAAAAAATTATAAATAAATTAGATAAATAATTCTTTGAGTAACTAATTTGATTTTTATATATTAATTTAATATATATATATGATCAATTTCAATTAAGAACATATAGTTTCAATTATTTATTTTTCATTGTTCAATTGAATAATAAATATTTATAAAAGAATAAAATGTATATATACAATCATATCAAACAAATGAATTATATAATTAGATATTTCAATGATAGTTTTAATTTATTTTTATTATATCTATATTATATAATTTATAATATTAATTTATATAAATGTTGAAATTAAATTCAGATAAAAATATTAAAGAAAGTAATTTATTAATATTTTTTCCTGGAGAAGGAAATTCTACAGATTTTTGTTTATCACTTTTATTATCAAATTATAATTTTGAAAAAATAGGTTATTTATATTCAGACTATATAAAACATTCAGTTGCATATTTAGAAAATGGAAATTTAGAAATGAATGGTGATTTATATTATAATGAAGAAAAGAAAACAACAATATTAAATTTAACTTCAGGAGTTCCTAAAAAATTTGTTCATAAATTTAATAAAGAAATGATTGATTTTATTAAATCAAATAATTTCAATGAAATTTATATTTTAACTTCTTCTTCAAAAGATAATATTACTGATGTAGATATTCAATCTAAAATAATTAATGTTTATTATGAAAGTAATAATGAAAAATTTAATGGAAATGGAATGAAAAAAATACAAGAAGCTTTTAATTTAAGTGAAGAGAAAAAAAAAGGGAAAAAATATTATGAATTAAGTTTAATTGATGTCAGTAATTCTGCTTTACATTTAACTCAAAAATTAATTCTTGAAAAAATTAATTTTGCTTTCATTTTTAATTTCAGTAATAGTATTTTAGATCCTTTTTCTGGACTTGCATTATTTAAAAAAATTATATATTTACTTAAATTAAGTGATAAAGATGAAAATGTTGAAAAATCTGAAATGAATGCTTTGGAAGCGTTAAATAAAATTGAAAAAGAAAACATTAAAATTTCACCTGGATGGAAAATATTATTAATTGAATAAAAAAAAAGAAATATTTAATTAAAAATTAACTTTTTTTTAATTTATTTTTAATTTTTTTACATTTTTTTATATATATATGAAATTAGAACCTCCAAACGATAAAAAAAATTCAAAAAAATCAAGTTTTTTTTTAATATTAATAGTATTGGCAATTATATTTTTAGTAGAGTTATTAATATATTTTATATGCAGTTTAAATTTCACATTACCAAAAATAATAGCGATTTTTATTCAAATATTTTTACATTTATTATTCATTAGAAATATAGTTTATAATATTCTTTTCATTGGTCAATTTTGGTTTCTTTCTCGTCAACAAGTTCATTTAATTGGAGAAGAACAAGCTTCATTTATATTTAAATATTTAAGTGGATTTTTTAAATCTTTAGTTTATTTATCTGAAAAAAATATAGAAAAAAATATAAATAAAATTTCTTCAATAAAGAAAGAAAGTATAAAATGTATAAATTTAGTGAATTTCTTTATCAATACTTTTACAAAAATGAAGGAAAAATTCCAATTAAGTAAATATCAAAGTAAATTGTATGAACAATTAATTCAATTAAATAACTTAATGGAAAAATATAAAATAATAGAAAATTTATCATTAATAATAGACAATAACATAAATAATTCTCAAAATATAATATTTCCAAAAGACTATGAAGAATATTATGAAAAATTATTTGAGGAATTTTTCAATCCTCTTCAAAAAACATTAGAAATAATAGCAAATTATATGAATTTATCTAAACCATGGTATTCATATAAAAAATATTTAACAATATTTTTTGATGATACATTCGCATCATTAAATCAATTTCATATAGAAATGTCATTAGAATTTAAATATGAAGAAAGAAGACTTCATTTAAAAGATGGTAACGTAATAGATTATTCAATAATGAATTCAAATGATTATAACAATAACAATAATAATAATATTAAAAAAAATTTAATGATAATTTGCGGTCCAAATGGTTCTCCATATCAATATTATTGTAAAAATATTAGATTAGATAATTATTTAAAAGAAGGAATTGATGTAATTTGTTGGAATTATAGAGGATATGGTTTTTCAACTGGGAAAATAAGTATAAATAATATTAAAAGTGATATTATTGAATTATATAATGAAATTGTATCATGGAATAAATATGGTAAAATAGGAGTTCATGGTATTTCAATTGGTGGAATTCCTTCTTGTTATTTAGCTAGTAAGAAGAAAATTTGTGTTTTAATTAGTGATAGAAATTTCGGTCAAGTTGATTTTATTATTAAAGATTATTATCTTGGTAATTATTTATATTATTTATTTAAATGCTTATTTATTCCTAATACAAGAACTATTGATGATTTTATTAATGCTAAATGCTATAAAATTATTTTAAATGATCCTTTCGATGAAATTGTTAGAGATTCTGGTTCTTTGAAAAATTTAATTTCTGAATTTTTTGTTCAAAATTATTTAGTTAGGTTAAATAAAAATCATAATGATAAAAATAATATTAATTTAGATAATTCTTTATCTGTTGATGATATTGGAAATAATAATAAAAATTTTTCTGCTTTAGATTTAGTTTTAGATTGTAAAAACGATGTTAATAATTTTAAAAAATGTTTTTTAGATTTATGTGATGAATATAAAAGTGAGAATTTAGAAAAAAAAGAAGAACAAAGTTTTTTAAATAAAATAAATATATTTAATTTATTTTCTAAAGAAGATAATCCTCTTTATTCTAGATTACAAGGAGATAATAATTTAAATTCTAAAAATATTGAATTTATTAAAGAAAATTTAACTATATTTTTTAAAAATTTTGAAAGTGGTGGAGATACTTTAAATCATATATTTAAAATAAGAGATTATAGAAGAAAAGAATTATTTTTAAATAATTTCTTTAATAATTTCTTAATATTTGGAATTAAATATAGTGATGAAAAAGAAAAAAGTATTCATTTTTTTTCAACAGAAGAAAGGAAAAAAATAATAAATTTTGAAATTGATTGTTTAAATTTTATATTAAATTCAGAAGAAATAAATTTATTATCAAAGAAACAAAAAATTATAAATAATATAAATTTACTTCAAAAATATTTAACTCAAATATCACAAAATTTAAATTTAATAATAATAAATGAAAAAAAGAATAATATAAATAACAAATTAAGTTTAATTCCAAATGATTCTTTTGAAGAATTAAATACTATAAGTACAGAAAAATTAGATAATGAAAATTTAGATCTAGATAAGAATAATTCATTTAATAATTATGAAAAAAAATTAATTGAATTAGGAAGAGGAAATTTAATTACTATTAAATGTGGTCATAATGGACAATTATATTATAATGAAGTTTCTACTTTACATGAACATATTCAAAGATGTGGAATTACTGTTTTTTCTGCTTAATATTTTTTTAGTTTTTTTAATTTAAAATAATTTAAGTAAATATAAAAAAAATATCAAAATTATAATAAATAATGTTGTTTATTATTTTATTTTATAAATAAAAAAATAAAATAAATATTCATTTTCTTAATAAAAAATATAAATAATTTATTTTTTATATTATCCCTTTTTCTTTTTTATTTTTTATTTTTTGAAAAATATTTTGAAGTTGATATTTCATTAAAGGTTGCCCAAATTTATTTGTTTTATGTAAATTTCTATATATTTTTTTTCTTTTTGATAATTTTTTTTCTTTTTCTTTTTCAATTTCTTCTCTTGTTCTTTTATTTGTCAAATAATTATTTTTTTTAGATTTGTTTTTATCTGATTTATTCTTTTCTTCTTTTATTTTTTTATTTTTTTCTTCTTCTTCATTTAAATTAAATCCATATTTTTTTTCATATTCTTCTCTTTTTTTTTCTTTTTCAATTAATTGATTTATATTATATTCATTATTATTTTTATTATCTTTAGTATTAACTTCTTTAATGTCTTTTTTATAATTTCTTATTGCTTTTGTTTTTTCTCTTGTTTTTATTTTTTCTATTTTTTTTCTTCTTTCTTTTAACTTTAAATTAATATCCATTTTTAAGAATATTTTTAAATTAAATTAAAATTATTAATTAGATTTTACATGAAAGAAAATAAAAAAAATTTATTTAATTTTATCACTTAATGTTAAATAACAAACAAATGATTTCTCAATTGTTATAGAATTGATTCCAATATATTTCATTTCAGGATTTAATATTTCTTTTCTCTTTAATCCTTTTTTATTTCCATTATCATCTACAATCATTAAAATAAAACTAGTTTCACTATCATTAATGATATCTCTCCAATAAGTTTTAATAGAATATTTTTTTTTTATTTCTTCAACTTTAGATTTTAAATATTGGGGATTTTTAATTTCTTCTTCATTTTTTGGAAGAGGAACACATATTTTTGAAGAAAATTGGAGTTCACTCATTGGTTGTGTTTTCTTTAAAAATTCTATTGTTTCATTAAAAACTGAAATTCCATCATTTAATACAACTTTTACTTTAGATTTATAAAAATTTTTCCCATTTTTCTCAAGAATTTTCGATTTAGATTCTTCTATTATTTCAATAAAATTATTTGGATTTTTTCTAATTAAATTTATTTGTTCAAATATATATTTAGAAAAATCATCTTCTGGACTTTCTTCAAAACTTTCGTTATTATTTATTGTTTTTTGTTCTTCTTCTAAATCATCATTTCCTTCATTTAAATATTTCATTTTTAACATATCTACAATATTTATTATTTCTTTTTGAAAATCTTTAAACATACTTATGAGATTTATATTTTTAATATTTTGAATAACTTGATTACAAAGGCTTTCATCTTTCTTTTTTAAATTATAAATATTGATTAAATTATCCACTAATTCATTTATTCTATCATTGTTTTTCTGATATTCATTGATACAATTTCTTAGAGTTGAAATAATCGTATAAAGATTTTTAATAAAATTGTTTATTTGATTTTTTTTTTCTGATAAAACTTTTATAATAGAATCAATTTGTTCTTCTTCATGGCATTCTTGAGGAAACAAAATGTTTTTCAATGAAATTTTATTTTCTTCATTTTCCATATGGAGATCACACAAAATTTTTTTAGTTTCTTTAGAATAATTTAATTTAGACAAATCAGTTTCTTCACAAGTTTCATTTTCGCATTTAATTTCCTTTTTTTGAAATTTATTATATAAACAATTAAGAGGTTCATTTATATCATGTTTTTCTGGGCATTCTAAACTTAAATATATTTCTTTTTGAGATGAATTATAGTCAATTGAAATATTAAGAATTTGAAGGCATTCCGGACAAACTAATACTTCATCTTTGTTTAATCCATTGAATTTCCAAATAGGGATTTTATTCATAATTATAAAACATAAATTATAAAATAAAAAAAAATAATTTAATCAAAAAATTTTCCCTTGAAATATAATTTACAAATTAAAAAAAATAAAGATAAAAAATCAAAAACCGAATCAATAAAAAAAATATAATATAAATCCCAAAAAATAAAAAAAATGAATATAGTAAACACAAATGAAGAAACAGGGAAAGAGAACTGGACATACACAGAAAATCGTTATAATAGAGGAGGTCCAGGATCTTCGTTCGACTATGCAGCATATAACGCTCGTGAATTAGCAAAGGCACAACAAACAGGAGGAATTTTAAAAACTAATGCCGAAAGTGGTTTAGAAAATTGGAATTGGGGAAATCAACCAAAGCAACAAGCACCTCCTAAAGATTATTTTGAACAATATCAAAGAGAACAATTAGGACAAGCTAAAAAGGGTGCAGGAGGAATTTTGAAAACAAATGCTGAAAGTGGTGCTTGGAATTATGCTTCAAGAGAATATAATGATCCTAATGCTATAAGGAGATTCAATATGGAAGGACAAATTCAGGGTGATAATACTTTACCTCCTAATTCTATTAACCAATTTTATGATGGGAATAAAAATGTTAAAGTTGAACAAAAAGTTGAAAATGATGGTGTTGTTAAAACAATTACAACTACTACTACTACTTATAATAATAATGGGAATTTAAAAAGTAGTGGTCCTATTAATTCTTTTAGTGAAATTCCAAAAGAAGTTATTGAAAGAACTACAGTTGAAGAACAAAGAGAAGTTCAACCTATAAAATATAATGATAGTGTTTTTTATAATCCTAAATATAATCATCCTATGATTGGTGAATATACTTCTACTAATTATAATCCTTTAAGATTTGGAACTGGTGTTCCTGGGACAATTAAAATGGTTGGTCAAGGAGATGAGATTAAGAATGTTAAGACTACTACACATACTTTTGTTACTGAAAAAAATTATGGTAGTGGTGATAATATGGGAAATGTCTATCAAAGTAATAGTAATAATAAAGAGAATGTTGGTGTTAAGAAAATTGATACTCAGGAAAATATTGTTGAAGAAGGTGGAGTTAGGAAAAAAATCACTAAAGTTACTAAATATATGGATGATGGAGAAATTAAAACTGAAATTTATAAAACTACTCTTTAAAGGGTTAATATAATTTAAAATTTTTTTTTTGAAGAAAAATTGTTATTTAAAAAAAAAATTAAATGTTTTTTTTTTATATTTCTCGTTTTTTTGTTATTGAAAAATAATTATTTTATATCAAATTTATAATACATTAATAATATATTGATATAATATTATATATTATACTTTTGTATGTAAAAAATATTTTAATTTATTATTTTGATAAGGGATATTATTTATTATTATTTTTTTGGTTTTAGATTTTTTTCCATTACTTAAAGTTTTTAAAGCATGTGAATTCATTATATCATTTTCACTTAAATTATAACATTTAAAGAGAGAAGAAGCTTCAGTATTAGAATTATTATTATTTATTCTATAATTTCTTTCAACATTAATACTTTTAAATGCTTTTTCTTTTAATTTTTCCTTAATTTTCTTAATTTTTTCTTCATTTAAATATTTATAAGATATAATTTTTTTTGATTTTTTATTCTTATTATTCCTATAATTAACATATTTAGAAAAATCATAAGCAGGAATATTTTTTCTTATAACATTATATTTAGGAGAATATTGACCAATATCAGGTAAAGATTTATATTTACTATTTATTTTTTTTATTATTTTTGCTTTTTTTTCTGTTTCTCTGTTATTTTGAATAGTATTTAAAATATGTTTTGCTATTATTGGATTCTTATCTTTTTCATAATTATCATAAATATTTTCTTGACCATATATTTTTGTTAATGAATCACATTTTCTATTTAATAATTTTTGATTTAATGGTTTTGAATTTGATATAAATTTATTTATATTTATTCCTTTACTTAATCTATCTAAAATTTTTTCCATTGCTATATTAATTTCAGGATTTCCTTTTTTTAATTTTATTTCCTTATTTTTAATAAAATATTTTATACTACTATATTTAAATTCTCCATTTATATGTTTCGATGCTGTTGAAATTGAAGGTTCTGCTTCAATTTCTTTCATTTCTTTAATTTCATTTTCCATTTATTTTATTATTTTTTCAATATTTAATAATTTTGAAATTTAAATATAATATTTATAATTAATCTATTAATAAAATAAATAATTATAATTATAAATTTGTTTAATCTAGGAATTTTTTAGTCTTTCCAATATCATCTAATTTATGAAATGATTTTACTTTTTTATTTTTCTCAAATATAAATATAACAAATGGAATTGCTATTAAAGTAAATGCTATTATTATTATTGTAAGAGTAAAAGCAAAATATGTGACTTTATTTTCCAAAAATAAAATTTGATTTGAACTTTTATCAAATATGATTTTATTATCAATAAAAGAAGGTAAGCCAAAAATAATATGATCAATATCACTTACAATAATTTTACATAAATATATCTTTTCTATTTTTTCAAAAATATTTGTAGGATTTATTAAAATTGGAAAACTTTCATCATTAAAATGAAAGTATATTTTATTAAATTTACTTACATCAATTGTATTATTACAAAATAATAAAGTAATATTATTTTCATCTATCATTCCACATTGACCAAAACTTTGTTCAATTATTCTTCTAAACATATAAATACCAATATCTTTAGGAAATTCAAATATTGGATTATTTGATTGAAAAGAAATATCATATGTAAATGAAATAGGATAATTATTTTCAAATTGAATTGAATTAATTTTACATTTCCATTCATTATCATTTTTTTCTATATTAGAAGAATTACATTTTGAATATGAATCTATATAATTTTCATTAATTAAAAATTTTCCTTCTAATTCATTATGTGTATTTTTATTTATTTGAATACTAAAATTTGAATTTTTTGATATAAAATCTATAAATGATAAAGTATAATTATTAGTTGTTTTTATTGAAGATGAATTTCTTATTAAACCTATTATTCCATCTATTTCGATTTTTCTAATTGATTCATCTTCATCTTCAAATAATGTAAAAGCTAATTTATTTGTTGAATTAAATTGTTCAATTTTAATATTATCTAAATATATTTTACTTTCTAAATTTTTCTCTTGATAATTAAATGAAAAAGTTTCATTTATATCTTTTAAAGTGTTTGATAGAGATTTATTAAAAGATTTTTCAAAAAAAGAATTTGAATCTCCTTGTAAAAATGTATTATAATGAGTTGTATCTAACGTCATATCAAAACATTGATTTGGATTTCCAAAACATGTATTTAAAATTGGTAACATTATATTTAATTTTTGTAAATAAGTTGAATTTTGAATTATCTCTGATATATTTGTTATGCGTTTTGAAGATTTTAATTGAAATATATATTCTAATGATATATTAAACAAAAACAACATTAGAATCAACAATTTTTTCATTTAATCGAAAATAATAATTAAAAAAATTGAATTTTTAAATAAAAAAATAAATATTATTTAATATCTTCCATAAAGAACAGTCAATTCTGCAATTTTATCAGCTAATTGTTCATCATATTCTCCAGGTAAAGCTCTCCAAATCCAATTTTTACCATTCATTACTCCAGGAGTATTCATTCTTCCTTCACTTCCAATTCCAATATAATCTTGAAGAGTTCCAACAAATAAATCACTAACAGTAGCAAAACCAGCTCTAATAAGAGGCCATCTTAAATCATCACCAGGATTCAATCCAAGAAATCTTTCTGCTAAATTTCTATCATTTGGATTTAATGCTTTTTGCCATCCTTCAACTGTATCATTATCATGTGTTCCAAGATAACAAACTGTATTTTTCTCATAACCATATGGTAAGTAATCTGATGCTTCACGAGAATCAAAAGCAAATTGTAATAATTTCATTCCAGGATATTTGGAATAATTTCTCAAATCTAAAACTTCTTGTGTTAAATAACCTAAATCTTCAGCAATGAAATTAATATTTGGTAAATTATCATGTAATGCTTTAATAAAATCTTTATCAGGTCCTTTTATCCATTTTCCATTACGTGCAGTTTTATCACCATAAGGAACAGAATAATATGCTTCTAATCCTCTAAAATGATCAATTCTAATAGTATCAAATTTTTCACTTGTAGCTTTTAATCTCATAATCCACCATTTAAAATTATCTTTCTTCATTTTATCCCAATCATATAAAGGATTTCCCCATAATTGACCATCAGCAGTAAATGCATCTGGAGGTACTCCTGCTACTGCTTTTGGGAAACCATCTTTATCTAATTGAAAGTTTTCTGGTGATGACCATGTATCTGATGAATCTAATGCTACATATATTGGGACATCACCTATTATTTTTATTCCATTTTCATGACAAAAAGTACGTAATTTTACCCATTGTTCGTTAAATTTATATTGTAGAAACATATGGAATTTCATTTCTTTTCCTAATTCTTTCTTATATTTTGTCATTTCTTTTTCTTTACGTAATTTTATATCTTTTGGCCAATCAATCCAACTTTTGTGATCAAAGTGACTTTTTAATGCCATAAATAAAGAATAATCTTCTAACCAATAATTTTGAGTCTTTACAAATTGAAGATAATCATCATTTGGTTTAAATCTTTCAAAAGCTTTTCTTAAAATTTTATTTCTTTCAATAAATAAATTTCCAAAATCAACATATCTAGAATCTTTTCCCCAATCGACAGAGTCTACTTCTTCTTGAGTTAGTAATTTTTCTTTGATTAAATAATCTAAATCAATTAAATAATGATTTCCAGCAAAAGAAGAAAAAACTTGATAAGGTGAATCACCATAACTTGTTGGTCCTAAAGGAAGAACCTGCCATTCTTTTTGTTTTGCTCTCACTAAAAATTTTACAAAATTATAAGCTTCATCTCCTAATGTTCCTATTCCATATTTACTTGGAAGTGAGGTTATATGCATTAATATTCCACTTCTACGCCTCTTTTCTTTCATTTGAAGAAAACGAAGATTCTTACATTCTGTTGATAAAATAAGAAATGTTATTAATAGGAACTTTGAAAATTTTATCATTTTTTATTCATTTATTATTTATTATTTAAATATTATTTTTTGATTAGGTGAAGATAGGGAAATTTTTAAATTTTTTTTTAATTTTTGAGGATTATTTTTTTATTTGGTTTTATTTGCTTTTTCCAATCTTGTTTTTTTTAAAGGGGTTTTTTCATTTTTTCAATTTTATAAAGTTTGTTTTTTATCATTTATTGTTCATAGGATTTTTACTATATAAATCATTTAAACCTGAGAAGGATAAGTTTAAAATATTATTTTATACTTTTAATAAAAAAATTATTTTTTTATTTAAATTTTTAAATAAATGAATATAGATGGAAATATATTGACATATACTGGGAAAAATATTGAATTATTAGATACTATTGAAGATGATGATTTAAATTTAAAGAATTATGAAAATAAAAATATGAATTATTATCCATATCAAGGAAGAAATATCAGAGAAAAATTATATGATATGAATTCAACAAAGAATTTAACAATTAATATTGGGAAAAAAAAAAGAAATTTCACTTATAATAAAACTAACAAATCATTAAATAAACCTTTAAAGAAAGAAAATAATAATAATGATTATAATAAAGTAATAGATGCACAAGATATATTAAAAAGAAATAAAGAATATAATGAAGAATCAGAAAATGAAAATAAAACAATTTCAAAAGGAGAATTAAATGCTCATCTTCAAAGATTATATGAAGATTACAGTAAAAAATTAGAAAAGAATAAAAAATTAAAAAGTGAAAAAGAATATGAAGAAATAAATAAATATTCATATACTCCAAAAATAAATGATAAAAGTAGAAAAATTGTTATATCAAATCCAAAATTAAATAAACCAATTCAAAAAAGAACAAATGAAATTATTAAAGAAACAAATGATAAAATTTATCGAATGAAAAAAGAAATATCTTTAAATCCAAAATTTACTCCTCAAATAAATTATAATACTAATATAAAAATAGGAGAAAAAGTTTTTGAAAGATTATATGAACCAAAAAATAAAAATAGAATAGAAAATGAAATAGAAAAATTTATTAAAGCAAAGCAAAATTTAAAAAATAGAAAATTAACAAAAGAAGAAAAAGAATGTTCTTTTCATCCTCAAACATATTCAAATTTAAATGATAATTCAAAATTTGATATTAATAAATTTATTCAAAAACAAAATGAATATTTATTTAAAAGTCATTCAAAGAAATATAATTTAAAAAAAAATTTAGAATTAATAGAAAAGAAAAATAATACTTTTAATCCTAATTTTTCTTTTACTTCAAATTCAAATGCTACTATAAAAATTAATGTTCAAAGACAAGGAGAAAGTTTTATTGAAAAAATAGATAGAATGAGTTATGAATATATTGAAAATAAAGAAAAAATAAAATTATTAGATTCATATTATAATAATTTTAGTTTTAATCCTGAAATTAATTATGATTATAATGATAAATATATTATGAGAAAATCTTTTAATAAAAGCTTTTCTAATTATCCTAAAAAAATTTTAAAAAAATCTTTTTCAAGTGATAAAATAATTGTTAATAATAAACAATATGTTAATCATAAATATGATCATATTGTTTCTAATTATTTCTTTGATAATGATTTAATTAAAAGAATAGATGATATTAAAAATCAGAAATATATTGAAAATATGAAAAAAAAAGAAAAAAAGGAAAATGAAGAATTAAAAGAATGTACTTTTACTCCTAAAATTAATTCTAATTATAATTTTAGGACATTTAATGAAAAAAATTATTATTCTCCCAAAAAAGAAGAAAATTCATATACTGATTTGAAAAGAAAACAAATATTATATGATTCTTATAATAATAAGTATATGAATACTAATTATTATTACCAAAATAATAATAATGAAAATATAAATTCAAATAGTTTTTACTAATCTTTTTATTAAAGATTATTTATTTTTTTTTTCGAAATTAATTTATTAATTCTAAAAATTATAATAAATAAAAAAAGTAAAAATATGATAATGGTGAAAATAGGAAAAGGAATAATAGTAAATGAGAGATTATATTTTAAAGATCAGCAACCTAATATTAGTTTTCAACAAATGAATAATTCTTTTCAAAATAAAAATAATAATTTCAGAGCTCCATCAGATATTATAATAAAAGCAACCCCAAAAATAAAAATAAATGGAAGAGATAAATTTAATTTGATTGCTGAGAAAATAAAAACTTTAAATGAAAAAATAAATAATTTAAATGCAATATCTTTAAAATTTTTTTCAAATGAATATAATAATGAAAATAAAAGAAAACAGATTAATGAATTGGAAAAATCAATAAATGGAATAAAAGAATTAATGTCTTCTGAGAAAAATAAATTTAATGAGATTATATTAGGAATAGACAATAAAGATAATGTGAAAAAAATGATAAATAACAATGAAGAAGATAATAAAAATGAAATATTAAATTTTATAAAAGAAAAAAAACAATATTTTATTGAAAAAATAAACTAATAAAAAATAATTAAAATTATAAAAAAAACGAATAATTATTATAAGTAGAATTATAAGAGTATATTTTAAAAAAAAATTAAAAAGAAAAAATATAAAAAATGGAAGCTAAAAAGACATTATGTATATTTGATATGGATAGAACAATAACAAATGAAGATTCTTTAGATGTAACTTCAAAATATTTATTAAAATATGATCAATTAGATTTATTAGATGAAGCATGTGAAAAATATATAAATTGGTGTGACACTTTAAATTTTTTTTTTAAATTAGTAAAATCAAATGGAAAAGGAATACAAGAAATAAAGAATTCATTATCAAAAGTAGAATTTACAAAAGGAATGAATAAATTATTTAATTACTTAAAGAAAAATAAAGAAAAATATGATTCTATAATAATTTCAAGTGGAAATATATTTTGTATAAATGAGATGTTAAAATTTAATAAAATAGATGATTTAATAAAAGAAATAATAGCAAATAGAACAAAAATAATAAATGATACTTTAATAGTTTCTGAAGCTAATTCTCATAATTGTGATATGTGTTGCCCTTCTCTTTGTAAAAAAAAAGAATTAGAAATGTTTTTCCAAAAATATCCTAAAGATAATTATAAAAGAATTGTTTTTTTATGTGATGGATATAATGATTTATGTCTTGTTAGAGCTTTAGATAAAAATGATTTTTGTCTTTTAAGAAAAAATTATGATTTGTATCGTGCTCTTTTTATTGAAAAAGTCAATGTTAAAATTAAATGTAAATTTTATTCTTGGGTTAATGGATTTGATATTGTTAATATTCTTGAAAAAATTAGGAAAAGTTAAAAACATTTTTGTTTAATTATTGTATTTGATGATTTATTTACTATTCACAAAAGAATTAAATTAATTTTTAATTTATTATTTATTGATTATAAGTATTAATAGGATTATTCATTTGTTATTTATTTTTTTATCATTTTTTCCATTTCTTGATTTGCTAATGATCTTTCTAAAGGAGTTAAATTATACCAATTTTTTTTGTTTAGTTCTTCCCATTTTTTTAATATTTTGTCGTTAAATAATCTAGGAGTATAAATGCTATTTCTTTTAATTTCTTTTTTCCCTTTTGATTTTTGTTTAATAAAATTTAACGAATGAATCGGAGAATAATTTTTCATTCTCTCATATTTTTTCTTACTTTGATAATATGAATATGTATCATTTGATATTCCTCTTTTCAATAAATGATATTTATTCATATTCATTGATATTTCTATATCTGGCTTAAATATTGATTTCCTTTCTCCTAATTTTTTTTTACTTTTTATATTTATTAAACTTTTAGAATGAAAACTTTTAGTCAATAATTTACTATTATTATTTTCATCTTTCATTTCAATATCATAAATAAAAGAATTGTTATTATTCCTATTAATTAAATTTTTTCTTTTATTTGAAATATCATTCTTTGAGATAAGAGATTTAGATCTTTTTATATTAATATTATTATAATTCAAATTTGAATTTAATATAGATGATTTAATTACTTTATCATTTTTTTTTGTTAAATTATTGTTTAAATGAGTATTATCTTTAAACAGATTAAAATTAATAATTGAATCATTCAATTTCTTATCATTGTTTTCTTCTTGAAAAGATATTTTAGTAATGTCTCCATTAAAACTAAACTGAATTGAATTATTATTATTATCATTTAAATTATTAAAAATAATAGAAGAATTTGCGCCAGAATAATAATTGTCTAAACTAACTCTTTTTAAAGTAGTGTTGATTAATTTTTCTCCACCAAAATAATGTTGGTAAAATTCATATTTTTTAGGATGTTTTTTTTCTGATAAAAATAAAGATTGAATGTTGTTTCTTGTATTGAAATTTTCTAATAGACTAATTTAAGTTAATAATTTTAAATACTTTAAATTAGTTGAAAAAACATTAAAATTTTGATTATTTTGGTTGCATGTTAAATTTACATTGGTTTGAGAATGAACCTTAGAAGAATAAGATGGAATATTATTTAAATTAGAATTATTTTCCGAATAAAATTGAGGACTATTTTGAATGTTTAAGAAATTTTGAATAGACATTTTTTAAATTTAATTAAATAAAAAATAATTCAGTAAAATAATCAATTTTTTGAAAATAGAATTATATTAAATTTAAATAAAATAAATCAAAGAAAAAAAATAATAAAATTAATCAATTAAGAAATTATAGAAAAATATGAAAATGACTATGGGAAAAAAAAAATGAAAAAATAAAAATATTGGGAGAGTGAAATTATTGAGGGAGATTTTCAGAGAGATTGGGAGTGTTTTTTTTAATTTTTTAAAAATTGAAATTTTAATTAATATCATATAATTAATTATTTATTTAATCAATTTCTATTTTTTGGGGGATGGGGGATTGGGGATTGGGGATTGGGGATTGGGGATTGGGCCCAATCCCCAATCCCCAATCCCCAATCCCCAATAATTTTAAATTTTATATTTTAATCAGACTCACATATTTGATTATTTATAAATTTATTTTTAAATTTTTTAAAAAAAAATTATTTAAAAAACTAAATTCAATTCTTTTCCTTAAAATAAATCTTTTATTTTAATTAAAAAAATCTATTATTTTTATTAATTAAATAAAATTACTTGAATTTTTTCATATATAAATATAATAATGGATAAAAACTTTTTTCTTAATAATAACAACACTCCAAATAACCCATTACAATTTGAAAATGAAAATAAATTTGAAATGCAAATTTTAGATGAAAATATAAAAAAAACAAATAATAATCAATTCCCATTTTTTTCAAATGATTCTCAATTCAAATTTCGAAAAAACAGAAAAGATTTTTTAGACATATCTCGTTTAGAAAGATTAGGAAATCCAAACGAACCATTATTAAATAAAGAAAATGAATCAAGAACATCAAAAGCAGCAGAAATATTAAAAGATATATCTAAAAAAGGAATATCTCTTTTAACAAATATAAAAGAAAATTTAACAGGAGAACCACAAAAATTTATAGATGAAACAACAGAAAGAAAAATAACATTTACAGGGAGATTTGAACCAGAAATAAATGCTCCAAATATAATAAGAAATCAAAAATATTCAATAATATCATTAATCCCAGTAGTATTATTTAATCAATTTCGTTTTTTTTCGAATTTATTTTTTTTACTTATTGCAATATCTCAAGCAATACCTCAATTAAGAGTAGGATTTTTATTTACATATGTTTCACCTCTTGTAATAGTTTTAGCAATTACAATATGTAAAGAAGCATATGATGATTATAAAAGATATTTACGTGATAAAGAATTAAATGAAACTTTATTTAATAAAGTAACATATAATGGATTAGAAAAAATAAAAGCATGTGATATTAAAATGGGTGATATAATATCATTAAGTAAAGATGAAAGAGTTCCTGCAGATATGATATTTTTACATACAAGTGATAAATCAAAAACTATTTTTTTAAGAACTGATCAATTAGATGGTGAAACAGATTGGAAATTAAGAAAACCAATTTCAACAACTCAAGAATTAAATGATATAAGAAAATTAGTAAATGATGATTATTATTTAATTGTTGATCCACCAACAAAACATATATATCAATTTAAAGGAGTATTTGTAATGCAAATAGGAAGTAATGTTCTTAATGTAAAAAAAGAAGGTTTATCACTTGAAAATACATTATGGGCTAATACTGTTATAGCATCTTCAAATGCAACTGGAATAGTAATTTATACAGGAAGAGAAACAAGAGCTCAAAAAAATAATAGTGAACCACAACCTAAATTTGGTTCTATTGATATGGAAATTAATTCTATTTCAAAAGCTCTTTTTATTTTCATGTTTGCTTGTGCTGTTATTATTGTCGCTATGAGTGGATTCCCAGGAACTTTGGAAGTCAATATTGTTAATATTTTCAGATTTTTACTCCTTTTAAGTTCTATTATTCCCATTTCTTTAAGAGTTAATTTAGATTTTGCTAAAATCGTTTATTCTGTTAAAATTAATAATGATGATAATATTCCTGGGACTATTGCTAGAAATAGTCAAATTCCTGAAGAATTAGGGAGAATTCAATATTTATTTTCTGATAAAACTGGAACTCTTACTCAAAATGAAATGATTTTTAAACAAATTTGTTTTGAAAGTGGAACTTTTAATGAAGATTCTTTAGAAGAGTTAACTTCAATTGTTCAAGATGAATGTAAAAAGAGTATAGGACCTTTAAAAGATGTTGAGGAAAAAATATTAAACAGTCAAGAACAAAATAGAAAGAGATTTAGAAGAAATAGAAATAATGTAATTAGAGATACAATAACAGCATTAGGATTATGTCATAATGTAACTCCAACATTAGAAGATGGAATAAAAGGTTTTCAAGCAAGTTCTCCAGATGAAATAGCTTTAGTTAAATTTGCCGAAGAAATAAAAATAGAATTATCAAAAAGAACTCAAACCCAAATTCAAATTATAAATGGAAATAATCAAGAAGAAAATTATGAAATTTTAGCAAATTTCCCTTTTAGTTCAGAAACAAAGAGAATGGGAATTTTATTAAAAAATATAGAAACCCAAAGAATAATATTTTATTTAAAAGGAGCCGAAGTAGTAATGGAAGAAAAAGTCCAAGAAAATTCAAGAGCATTTCTCCGTGAAACATGTGAGAATTTAGCATCAACAGGTCTTAGAACATTAGTAATATCTCAAAAATATGTTTCTCTACCAGAATATGAAACTTGGGTGAAAAAATATGAATTAGCAAAAACTGAGATGGAAGAACGTGAAAAGAAAATTCAGAAAGTAATAGAAGAACTAGAATGCAATATGGAATTCCTATGTGTAACAGGTGTAGAAGACAAACTTCAAGTGGATGTAACAGACTCAATTGAATCCTTAAGAAACGCAGGGATTCAAATATGGATGTTAACAGGAGACAAAGTAGAAACTGCAACATGTATAGCAATATCAACAGGTTTAAAAGCAAAAACCCAGAAATTATTTTATATGAAAGAATTAACAACAAAAGATCAAGTAGAAAATCATTTACATCAATATGAAACAATGTCAGATACAGTTCTGATAATAGATGGTAATACAATGAATATAGCACTTCTTCCTGAAAATGAGAAACTATTTTTCGAAATAGCTAGTAAAGCACCAGCAGTAGTATGTTGTCGATGTTCACCAACACAGAAAGCACTTATTGTGAAAGGTATGAAGACCCATACATCAATGCGTACAGCAGCAATAGGTGATGGAGGTAATGATGTAGGGATGATACAAGAAGCACATTTAGGAATTGGAATAGTCGGAAAGGAAGGGAAACAAGCTTCTCTTGCTGCAGATTTTTCTATTAATGAATTTAGAGCTGTTAAACTTCTTTTATTATGGCATGGGAGACTTTCTTATAAGAGAAGTGCGGTTTTAAGTCAGTTTGTTATTCATAGAGGATTAATTATTTCTATTATTCAAATTATTTTCAGTTTTATGTTTTATTTTACTAGTATTCAAATTTATAATGGATATCTTATGCTTGGGTATACTACTATTTATACTTCTTTACCTGTTTTTTCTATTGTTTATGATGAGGATGTTGATTTAACTTCTGTTATTAAATTTCCTGTTCTTTATAAAATTCTACAAAAAGGAAGAGTTCTAAATATGAAAACTTTCATTAGTTGGTGTGTTAAAAGTATTTATCAAGGAGCTGTTATTATGATTGGAGCTGTTTTACTTTTTGAGGATAATTTTGTTAATATTGTTTCTATTACTTTCACAGCTTTGATTTTTATTGAAATACTTAATGTTTATTTACAAGTTCATAAATTGCATATTGTTATGATTGTTAGTTTTGTTTCTACCATATTTGTTTATTTAACTACTATGGTCTTACTTAGGACTACTTTTGATGTTGCTTATATTTTCGCTTGGGATTGTATGAAAAAGATTATTATTTTAACCGTTTTGTGTTGGTTACCTTTTTATTTATTGAATATAATTTATAAAGTTTATTTCCCAGAAGCTCATGAGAGAGTCGCTTGAAAAAATATTTCATATTAATAGAATAGAACACGGAAATTATAAAGTATAAATTTTTATATATATATATTTACTTAAATAATATTTAATTAAATTCCTTTATATAATTCCCTTTAACTTATAATATATATGATAAAAATTTATATATAACTCCTGAAAAAAATTAAAAAAAATTAAATTAAATAATAAAAAATTAAAAAAAGCAATAAATGAAAGACACTTCACAACAACAACAACAGGCAAAAAAAACAACAATAAAATTAAACCCTGGTGAAAAATTTCTCCCAATAGTACTTTTAAACCAGTTAGTAAAGACAACCGACCTTCCAAAAGAGACAATAGAAGAAACAAACAGTGAATTATGGTATGAGACCCTTCATGGTTCAGGTGAGCTTCTCTTTCAGAATAACCTCCTTTATAATGGACCAGTTAAATTTGGGATTTTTGAATCAGGAGATGAAAACATTTTATGTCAAATTTCTTTTCCTGACGGAACAAAATACGAAGGAACAATCCATAACAATCGTATTACAGGAACAGGGAAAATTTATTTCCCTTCAGGTTCTATATATGAAGGTGAGGTCCTGAATGGACTTCGTCATGGTTTTGGTGTGTATAACTCAAATGATGGGAACATTCACTATGAGGGGAATTGGAAAAACGGATTGAAACATGGGAATGGAATAATGACGAAAAATAATATAACATATGATGGAGAATGGAAAGATGGTGATATTAATGGTTTTGGGAAAATGACTTGGAATTCAGGGAATATATACGAAGGTGATTTTTGTAAAGGACACATTCAAGGTAATGGGTTTATGATATGGTATGATAAAAGAGAAAAATATAGTGGACAATGGAATAATGATAAACAAAATGGTATTGGAATGCAAACGTGGTATGAAATGAGAGGAGAACATAAATATTTATTTAATAGATATACTGGGGAATGGAAAGATGGGAAAAGAAGTGGTTATGGAGTTTTCTTATATAGTAATGGTGCTAAATATGAAGGTTCTTGGGTTAATAATAAGAAAGAAGGTTTTGGGATTTTTACTTATATGGATGGAAAAAGATATATTGGATATTTTCACTTAGATGAAATTGTTGATTTGGAAAAACCTATTACAATTGAAGAAATTAATTCAAGATTAGATAAAATGAAAGGTAATAATGAGAATGAAAATGATGATAAAAGTATTAAATTTAATATTGTTAAAAGAAACACTAATAAAGCTGTTAGTAAAACCAAAAAAACTGTTAAGAATTTGGAAGTTATTGTTGAAAGTAAAGAAGAAATGACTAAAAAGGATGAAGAGAAAGAAAAGGAAAAATTGGCTCAATTGAAAAAGAAAAAAACAATAAAAGAAAAAGTTAAAATCACTCATTTAAACCGTTTTAGACCATTTATAGATTTAAGTGATTTAGAAGAATTAGATTCTACAGTTAAAGAAAGTGAAAATGAAATAGAAAATATTTTCCTAAGAAATTTCACTGAAATAAGAAGATGGTATATATCAACATATAAAGTAGAATATGAAACAGAAGATATTAAAATTCAAAAAGAAAAAGAATTATTAATTCCACCATATAATATAAATACAAATAAAAGTTATTTTTGTATGGAATTAAAAGATTTATGGAGATTCTTCCGTGATGTTGGAATAACAAATATTGATTTTACTTTTGCAGAATTTGATAGATTATTTTATAATGAAGGAAATAATCAATTAAAAATGTTTTTTATTCCAGAAGATATAACTGATAGAGAAGAAATTTATGATTTTTTAATTCATCAAGTTATGGATTCAAAAATTAATTTCGTAAATAAATATAAAACTTATATTGAATATTATAATTTAGATGAAAGAACAAAATCAGATTCAACTCAATATTTATATAATGTATTAATCCAAAGTGAGAAAATAGGAAATACTCATAAAACAAAAAATAAATTTTTTAATCCTAAAATATTTGAAAGCACAAATTATTATAATTTCCTTCCTTCACATTCAAATTCAAATAATAGATTAGATTTTAATTATCATAATTATAGACAAGTAATATTATTACGTCATTTTTATTTAGCTTTAATAAAAGCTTCAATGATAAAATTTTCAGGTGAAAACATTCCATTATATCAAAAAGTGAAAAAAATTTTTGATTTATGCAATGCAGGAAAACCAAATTTAAAAAGAAGGGCAGGAAATAAATCAATGGCTTCTCGTTTGGAAAGTTCATTTATTAATAAAGAAAATCAAGTTTTAAATGAACAATTAAAAAAAAGAAATTCAGAATATGCTTTAATTGATAAATTTTTCCTTGAACATGAATTAAGAATGAAACCTATTTTTTATCATTTATTTGAAAAAGCACAACATGGAAAAGATTCTAATTTTAATGATATGACTGTTAGTTATAAATTCTTTTATGAAAAAATTATTTTAAGAAGTGAAATATTAAGAAAATTATATCCTACCAAATTACAATTTATAGAAATTATTACTCATTTTTTTAAAGAAAAACCTTTTTATACTGAAGAAGATTTAGAAGAAAAATCTCTTGAAGTTAATGATTATATAGAAAGTTGTTTAGATTTAGAATTTGTTTTTTATGAATTTGTTGAAATGATGTTTTTTATTTGTAGAAGATATATTTTAAGAAGTAAATTTGATGAAAAAGATACTAAAAGATTATTTGAAATTATTAATCATATTTGGCTTTTAATTAAACCAAAGAAATTAGAACATGAAGAATTAAAAGGAAAAATGTTATATGTTTATCCTAAATTAAAATCCCATACTACAATGGAAAATATTAATGAAATTAGGAAATTAAGAGAAGAAAGGGAATTAATGAAGAAAAAAGAAATGGAAAGATATACTATGGAAAGAAAAAATTTAGAAGATGAAGATTTAAATGTTTATCATGAAGAAATTGAAAATGAAGAAGATGATGAATCAAGTGATTATTAAATATTTATCTTATATAATAAATATTTTTAAATAAGAAAAAAATAAAATATAAATATTTAATTATTTTTTAATCTTCCAAAAAATAATTTTAAAATAAGTATTTTTTAAATATTTATTTAAATTAATAAAAAAAAAATAATACTAAATATCAATATTTTTTAATTTTTTCCATAGAAGTAAATTTTCCTCAGCAATATTATATTGTAAAAATTTTTTATAATAATCAATATTTTCTTTTCTAGGGAAAACTCTAATAAAACTTCCAGTTTCTCTTTCAAATTCACAAATAGTTTCTTCAACATTTTCTTCAATTTTATCTTTATAATTAATTCCATATTCTAAAGGTTCATAATCAGCATGTGAAAAAATTTTAAAACCAAGAATATTAAACATATCTGCAAATAATTTACTTTTTAATTTTTCTTCATAATATCCAATTGCTCCTAAACTTGGACTTAAATTAATTTCAATTAACCAAGGTTTCATATTTTCATCAATTAAAATATCCATTCCATATAATTCAAATAAATTTCCATTATTTAATATATATTTTTTTTTTAAATTTTCTGTTTCTATTTCTGTATTTGTCATTGTTAAAACTGATTTAATTGCTAAATCTTTTATTTTTTCAAATATTTCATCATAATTTATTCCTTCTTTTTCATAATATTCTTTTAATTTTGATAAAGACCAAATATTTTCTTCTTTTTCTTTTTCAAATTCACCATTAAATTTTGGATTTTTTTTATTTACAGCAACATTAGTTAAATGAATATATAAATTATTTAAATTTTCAATTTCTAAATTATATAATTCAGTAGAACGCCTTGCAAGTCCTTCTTCATAAATATAAATTTTTAAAGGTCTATGCCCAGTTACAAACAAATATATTCTTAAATCATATTTTTTCCCTTCAATTAAATGAGGATTTGAAATATATTTAGTTATAATCTGATTATCTCTAATTACACTATTTGAATCTAAAAATTTTATTCCTTTTCCTCTTGTTGAACCTTGAGGTTTAATTAACCATAAATTATCTTTTGTTGGTTTATAATCTCTAAATACTTTTTCTATTATTTTATTTTCAGCTGGACTTCTATATGTTGTACTCATAAAATTATAATCATCTGGAAATTTATTTTCCATTATTTTATAATTTTTATATAATAAATCTTTTCTTGTTATTTGAGAATGATTTAAAAAATGATTATATTTTTCATAAGCATACATTATACTAGGATGAAATTTTTTATGTGCTGGATTGTACCATAAAATATTTGCTTCATTTACATTTCTTGTTCTTATTATATTTGAAATTTCTAAATTTCTTCTTAAACACAAGGGAGAATATTTACTTGAACTAAAATTTTCAAGTGAAACAACCATAAATTCCTTTTCTGTAATTTTTAACAAGTTAGTAGGAGTTTTTATTTCTTGTGGAAAATTATAATCTGAATAATATTTAAAGAATAATGTTTTTTGAGGATTTTTACATATATTATTTAATGGTTTTATTAATAATAATTCTTGGGATTCAATGTCTTTTATTTCTGGAAATTTTCCAACTGCAATTTCGTTTTCATATTCTCTATCTGAAAGATCACATTTATTCCCAAATTTATATTTTGACATAAAATAATCACCAAAACAATAATTTACTTCTATTAAATAATTATCTTCAATTATATATGAATGTAAATTAAATGTATATGTAAAAAAATCAAAATCTAAATATGGAAGTTTAACATAATACCAATATAAACTATTTAATATTGATAATGTATAAGGTGAAATTAAAAAATTATTTTCAAAATTATTTGATTTTTTATATTCATTGAAAATCATATAATCATTAAATGGTAAATTATCTTTTAAATAAATTTCATCTTCAATTTTTTCTATTTCAATAAAAATATTTTCTTCTTCTCCTTTTAAAATTAGTTGATTTAATATATAACTATCTCGAAAAGAAATTTGATCTTCAAATAAAAATACAGTATTATTTTTCCTTAGATTTGTAAAATATTTAAAAGTATCATAATTAAAACCTAAAAGTCTTGTCAATTGAGTTAAAAAATTATAAGTTAAATTATCTATTGAATATTTTAAAAAATTATATTTTTTATCATTAATTCTTATTAATCCAATAAGAGGTCTTAAAGATTTATGAGTATATGTACAGATTTTATTAGTCATAAATTCATTTTGGTTTTTGTCTATAACAATAAATAATAAAAAATCAGCTTTTATTCCGTTTAATAATTGCGGATTTGGAATTGAAATTTCTTCATCACAAAATTTTGGATTATATATTGTTTCTATATGACCTCCACTTTTTACTAAGAGAATAGAATTCATTATTGTTATAGATGAATTTAAAGAGGTTTTTAAATAATTTAAATGTATTTTTGGAACTCCATCTGTTTTATCAAAAATACTAAAATCTGTTACTATTTGATAATGATGAATTGTTTTTTCTGATAAAATTAAGATAATATTTGAAAGGAAAAGTATAATATAATTTGTTATTGTCATTTTTTTGGGTAATAAATATTTTTTAATAATTTAAATTATTTTTTTAAGATTTTTTCTCCCATATTTTAAATAAAATCAATTAAGGATAATGTTTAATAAAAATAAAAAAAGAAATAATTCAATTAATTTAAAAATGATTAGAATATAAATTTAGATTATTAATTTAATTTAAAATATAGAAAAAAAAAGTTAAAAAATATATTTTGGAATTATCAACATATATGAAAAAATATCTTCCTTTACACAAATTATATTTATGTTAAAGAATCAAAAATAAATTTTTTCCAATAAGTAAATTAAAAAAATAGATTTTTTGTGTCAAATTTTTGTTAATAAATTTATAAATATTATTATAACTAAAATATAATAAAAGATAAATTCAATATATATTTTTTTAAAAAAATAATTGATAAGAAAATAACTTATTCTTCAATAAGCTATTAGTTTGAGTATTTAATTCTTTTTATTATTTTAACAAATAAACTAATTTTAGAAAACCTTTATTTATTATAAAATATTTTTCAATTATTTGATATACATTGTCTCTATAAAATTTGAACTTTATTAAGAAAATAAAGAAATCAATTAATGATTTTTTGATTTTCACGAAACAATAAAAAGCCCCGTTAACCTTTAAAATTACTTTCCTTCTCCTCTTTTTGAAATATTATTTCTTATATTCTTATTTAAATTCCAAAAATTAAGTTCTAATATTTCTAAATAAATTAAAGAAGAAAAAATAAATAAAACAATTAAAATATAAATTAGAATAAGTAATGACAATATAAAAAATATAGAATTATAAATGAAAACATTAAGATAAATGATTTCAAATAATTATTTTATTTTTTATTTTTTAGTATTAAAACTTCTTTTATCTTTTTTTTGATGTCATTTATAAGATTAAATAAATATTCTTCCGAAAAATATAATATTATTGCACAATTTCTTGTAAAATTTAAAAGAATAGTTTTAGTTGATGATATTTAAGTTTTATATTTTTTGTCAATAAAATGATCAATAATATTTATCATAACAAAAAGAGGAATTTAGATGAGGTTTTTTGGAGATTTATTTAATCAACATTTTTAAAAAAATAACAATTTTATTTTATTCACATAACACTATAAAATTTTTTATAAAATTTTATTTTTAAAATTAAATAATTTACAATAAATGAAAATTAATTAATTTTTCATAAATTTTCAAACAGAAAATTCATTTTTTTTCTCTTATGATGTTTTAACATCTCTGAGAAAAACTTTAATATATTCTTAATAATTGTTTTAAAAAAATATTACAACAAAATTTAAGAAAAAAATATTAAAATATAAAAAATTAACCATAATACTTATTATTTCACAGATTTAACATTATTTTCACTTTTTCTTTCACTTAATCTCCCAACACTTTGATTTTCTTTTTCTTTTTCATTTCCTTTTTTTTCAGTATAATAACCAAATTCATTGAATTCTTTATTTTGAACTTTAAATCTTTTTTGTTCAAGTTTGGCGTGTTCTTCATATATTTTTTTTTCTTCTTCATCTAAATTTTCCCATTCTTTCAAAATCATTTTAATATAATTTGAATCATTTAAATCTTTATTTTCTTCTTTTATATGCTCCATTCTTTCAATAAAATATATCTGAAAAGAATTTTTAGGACTTTTAGGAGTGTTAAATATTCTATTTTTATATTTTTCCATTTTTTCTTCATATTTCTTTAACTCTTCATCTGCTAATTTATTATATTTTTCTTTTTCATTTTCACTCATTTCATTCCATAATCTTTTACACATTTCAGAAAAGCTTTCATTATTTTCTGGAATTTTATCTTTATTTGATTCTACAAAAAAATGGAAAGCATTTTTAGGTTTTGAAGGAATTATTTTTTTTAATTTTTTCTCATGCATCATTTTCATATAAATATAACATAATTTAATTTTTTTAGCCTTTTGTAAATATTCATCTTTTTCTTCTTTTGAAAGCTTTTCCCATAAATTGATTCCTTCTTTTAAAATGTTATTAGTTTTTAATTCTTCTTTTTTCACCTTTTCACTTAAAAAAACTTTAAATGCACCAGCAGGTTTTTTTGGTTGAATACCATTAATAATTTCAAATAATTCTCTTTTTTTTAATTTATCTAAATTTATTTCTTCTGCAAATTCTTCATATTTATTTTTTTCATTTATAGGTAATTTTCTCCATAAATTTGAACAAATTTGAAAAGAAATTTGTTCTTTTTTTTCTTTAAATTCATGAACTGCTTTATGAACAAAAACAACATATCCATTCACATAATTTGCATTTATAACTTTTTCAATCCAACTTATTTTTTCTATATTTTTGGTTTTCCATTGTAATTTTTCTTCTTTTGTTAATTTATTCCATTCTTTATTCGCTTCAGCTTTTATTTCTTTTAATTTTTTATTATTTACAAAAAAATCTATTAATCTATAATAAAGAAATATTCTATAACAAGAATATTTATAGTTAAATTCATTTAGAAAAAATTGGCGCGCTGATTCAAAGTCTTTTTTATATTTTTCCTTTTCTTCTTCAGCGAGTTTTATATATTTTTTCTTTTCCTCTTCAGGAATCTCTTTCCATTCTTTACTTAATTTCTTTAATATTTCACAAGATTTCAGTGAAGAGTCTTTTTCTTTTTCTAAAGAGAATTTTTCTTGGATAAATATAGTTTTAGGATTTTTCAAATATTTTAATGAAATAGTGGATAATTTTTCTTCAAAGTCTGAGTCTTCTATTATTTTGTTTAATGTATCATTACATTCTAGAGGGAGATTTATATTTTCTTTTGATTCTGAATTATTTTTACTTGACATTATTGTTTTTTTTTTGTTAAATTAATTTAAATTTATTTGATTATATAATTTAATGGAATTTTAATTATTTATTTTTTAATAATTTTTCAATTATTTTAATTAAATTAAATATTCAATTTCATAAAAAATAAAATAAGTTAACAGACTTTAATTTAATTTTTATAATTTTAATTTAATAAATAATCAAACTATTTTTTAAAATGAATAATAATATATCAAAAACCAATTATTTATTTTAAATATTAGCTAAAATTTATAAATTCTTTAACAAATATTTCCTTGAAAAACACTTTCCTTATATACAAAATTACTTCTAAAATCCATTAAATTTCCCCAAAAATTTTTTTCTTTTTTTCCAATTCCTTTCTTATCAAATTGATTGACAAACTCTTGAATTCTTTGAGCCTTTTTCATAACAATTTCATCTTTATTATTTAAGGCTTCATCAGGACAACCAATTAAATATTGATATATTTCTGCTTTATCTTCTTCAAGAGCACTTGTTGAATAATGATTAATAAATCCTTTTAAATTTTTATCTAATTTTATCCATTCTCTTTCATTTTCTCCTCCATTTCCATAAGAAAAATTTTTTATATTTAATTTTGCAAATTGTGCATCTTTGAAAGAATAATCATCTATCCAATCAATATAATGAAATATTTCATGATGTAAAACTATTCTTATATAAGCGAAATTTCTTTCTTTAGATGATAATATTAAACTTTTTGTTTCAGTAAATTCTGGAAATCCACTTCTTTCTTGAGATAAATTTATTTTTTTTAATTGAATATTATGTAATATTATAATTTTTTTTATTTTAGAATTTTTAATAAAACTTTTAGGATAAATTAATAGTTCCATTAAAAAGATTGGAAAATAATTATCTAAATCTTCTGTTGTTGCAGGATTGCCTTCTAAACTATAATTGAAAGATTTATATTTAAATGGTTTATTTGGAATTACTAATTTTAAATTGAATTTTTTAAATAATGAATTTATTTCTGGTTTTATTTGATTAAATATTCCTTTTATTTTTTGATATTGAAAACTCTTTATTGATTTATTTGGACGAAATATTTCATTTATATATATTTTCATTAATGGTTTGTTTAATAAAGAATTTAAAATAGGATAATTTTCAAAATTCCTATAATTTCCTTGTGGAATAAATTCATTTTCAGATATTTGTAATATTTGTATTTTTTTATAAGGTTTTATATCTTCTTCTGATATTTTGGTATATGATTTTTTTGATAAACATGGACATGTCTTTAGCATTAATTTTTTTAATGAAATTTTATTTCCCATTTTATTTTGATATTATTTATTTAAATTTATTAAAAAAATAAAAATAATAATGATTTGAATTAAATAAATTATTTACCTTAATTTAGTGGTATATATGTAAAAATAATAAAAAAAATATTCAAAAAATTGAAAATGGGGATTGGGGATTGGGGATTGGGGATTGGGGATTGGGCCCAATCCCCAATCCCCAATCCCCATCCCCATAATAATTTATATATATA
>JAEEGK010005016.1_pt1 | contig 32104 bp, 28 predicted proteins | sample 8958771 | NCBI WGS metagenome assembly JAEEGK01 (sample SAMN16246547, study PRJNA631951) | gut metagenome | biome: gut microbiome; feature: rumen; material: SC-attached | host: Bos | place: Iran: Karaj | collected 2018-10
GAGCAAGACATCACGATAGTTATGACAAATGCCCCAGTAAAGAGCATCTATGGTGGAAAGATAGATGTCACGCTAAAAGGTCAAGGCAGAGAACTGAACAAAGAGCAAGAACTCAAAATTAGTAATCTGCGCGTAATAGTTGACGGATACTATGACAAAGAGTTCTAAATAAGGTAGCAACACAAATTAGAATCAATAGCATATGAAAAAGATATATTCAAAGATAGCTGCCTTAGCACTTATGCTGGCACCTGCAGGCGCAATAGCCCAGAATCTGGAATCAGGCTTCTTTACAGACGGATACCTGTACAGGCACGAGATGAATCCTGCAATTGAAAACAGTCGTAACTACGTGGCAATGCCATTCTTAGGTAATATAAATGTAGGTATGTCTGGTAACATAGGCATCAGAGATGTCCTGTTCAACAGAAATGGAAGAACAGTTCTTTATACCAACCCGCAGGTAGATGCTGCTGAATTTATGAATGGCATCGGCAACCGCAACCGCATCAATTCAGATTTTAAGATTCAACTCTTAGGAGCAGGATTTAAGGCATGGGGCGGATACAACACCATTGGTATCAATATACGTGGGAACGCAAGTACCATCATCCCTAAATCCATTTTCGACATCACAAAGAATGGCCTGAAAAACCAGACGTATGACATCAGCGACCTGAATGCACATGCCCATTCTTATGCGGAAATAGCACTGGGTCACAGCAGGAAGATAAATGAGAAATGGCGTGTGGGAGCCAAGTTCAAGTTCCTCTTAGGTGCCGGTAACGTGGATGCTAATGTCAAAAAAGGAACCATTACCTTAGGTGAGAATGGCTATGTGGCAAATGTTGATGCCGAGCTGAAAGGTAATATCGCAGGTCTTAGTTATAAGACAAAGGTCAGCGAGCATAATCCCGGCCGAATGATAATGAACGGCATGGATGTATCAGGTTACAAGATTAGTGGACTCGGTGCTGCCTTCGACTTCGGAGCCGAATACAAGATTAATGACGACTGGAAGGTCATGGCCTCCCTCACAGACCTTGGCTTCATCCGGTGGAAGAACAACCAGTTGGCAGCAACCCAGGGAACAGTAAACACCGATGATTACATCTTTAATGTGGATAAAGATGCAGAACATTCCTTCAGTAACGAGTGGGAAAAACTGGGTGATCAGTTGGCGACACTCTACGAACTGGAGGATAAAGGCGACCAGGGCAAGCGCACCACCATGCTGGGAGCAACCATGAACATCGGTGGCGAATACATTGCACCGTTCTACCGCAAGTTGACCTTCGGTCTGCTGAATACCACACGTATCAACGGCAGATACTCATGGACCAACTTCCGTCTTTCTGCAAATGTGGCACCGGCAAAGTGCTTCTCTGCAGGCGTAAACTTTGCAGTCGGCACCTTCGGAACAAGTTTAGGATGGATCATGAGCGTTCATCCTAAGGGTTTTAACCTATTCCTGGGTATGGACCACACTATCGGGAAACTGGCAAAACAGGGAATTCCCCTGTCCAGCAATACAGAGTTCAATATGGGTATAAACTTCCCTTTCTAAACAACAAAAGAAATAAACAAAAAAGCCTTCTCACTCTGGTGGGAAGGTTTTTTATGAAAACATATCAAGTAAATGAAAAGAATACTGTTTGTCTGTCACGGTAATATCTGCCGCAGCCCGATGGCAGAGTTTGTGATGAAGGACCTGGTAGCACAGAATGGGCTTCAGGACCGGTTCTACATTGAGTCGGCAGCCACCTCTACTGAGGAAATCGGCAACAGTGTATATCCCCCGGCCCAGCGGAAACTGGCTGAGCACGGCATCTCATGCAAGGGCAAGACTGCCCGTCAGATGCGCAGGGCGGATTATGACCGCTTTGATTTACTGATAGGTATGGATGAGTGGAACATCCGTAATATGAATGCTATTTGCGGAGGTGACCCTGAGAATAAGATTCACAAACTTCTGGACTATACCAACAGGAAAGGCGATGTGGCTGACCCTTGGTACACCGGCGACTTTGACGCTACATGGCGTGATGTTACAGAAGGATGCCAACGTCTGTTGGACACATTACAATAAAAAAAATGCAGGCTCTGAATTTCAAAGCCTGCATTTTTATGTTAAAGTTGCGGGGCCGAAGGCGGTTCATTGCCTACGGCCGCACCCCACTCCTTATTGGGACGGCTGCCCATCTTCAGTACCAGGGTAGCGCCGTTCCTAACCTCCTCATGACTGATCCAGGGGCGGTTCAGCGGTTGGCCGTTCAGGGTAGCGCTCTGGATATATTTGTTCTCCTCACTGCAATCACGGGCAATGATATGGAAGATCTTACCGTTACCCACGTTCACCTTTATATCTGAGAACAGGGGACTGCCAATGTTATAAACAGGGAAACCGGGTGTAACCGGATAGAAGCCAATGCTGGAGAATACCACAAAGGAGGTCAGTCCGCCGCCGTCCTCATCACCGGGAATACCCATCAGGTCATTACGGAACCAGGTTTTCAGACACTGGCGGATGCGTTTCTGCGTCTTCCAGGGAGCACCTGCATAATTATATATATAAGGTATATGCAGGGATGGCTCGTTAGCCATGGTGAACTGACCGATGTTTCCCGTCTGGTCAGGCAACTGGGTATAGAACTCGCGCTTGCCGCGCCCCATACTTTCGGCAAAAGTCTGATCCAAATTCCTGACCAGCTCTTCCCTACCCCCCATCAGCCGGGCCAGGTCGGCAAAGTTGTGCTGAACATCCCAACGGTATGTCCATCCGTTGTTCTCGTCATAGGCGTCACGGGCACCTATGCCGCCACCGAAGCGGTAGTCAAAGTTCTCCAGGAACTTTCCCTCCTTGTCCTTGGGATGGAAAAACTTAGTCTCCGGATTCCATACGTTCCGGTAGTTATAGCTGAGCTTCAGGTATTTCTGTTGTAACTCCTTGTCACCCAGATATTCTGCAATACGGGACAGACACCACTCATCGTATGAGGTACCCAGGGTTACGGCAATGGGCTGACGTTTCTCGAAACCGGATACATTAGGATCCGTTTCCTTCTCACCCTCACGCAGGGCAGGGATATATCCGTGCTCCTTATAGAAGTCATCAATCCACCCGGCAGGGTTTCCGCTCCAGGGGGCCAGGGTCTTTTCCTCAATACCCTTCCGGCAATATTCAAAGGCACGCCTGGCATCCACCTTCAGTCCCTTATAGAGGGCATCGGCCACCATACTGACACCATGATTGGAGTTCATTCGGCGGGTATCACCCGTCATCTCGGGGAAGGTAGGCATCCACTTGGTACCCATCTGCTCGGCCATACGCAGGTAACTCTCTATAATATTCTCCTGCTTATCAGGCTGAATCAGCGCACGGAGGGGGTGAGCGGCACGGTAGGTATCCCATATCCAGTCATCGGTATAGAAGGGCTGGCCGTTATCCTCATGCACATTTCCGTCAAAGGCCGAGAAGTATTTTCCGTCCTCACTCAGACAGACGGGACGCTCGAAGGTGCGGTAGTAGGAGGTGTACAGGACGGACTTCTCATCATCCGTACCACCCTCAACCATGATATTGCTCAGTGTCCGGTTCCACTCTTTCCTGCCGTCGGCAGCCACCTTGGCCAGGTTGAAGGCGTTGCCCTGCTCACGCAGAAGATTCTTCTCAGCCTGCTCAGTACTGATCAGGGAAATGCCGTAACGGAAGCAGACCTTCCTGGTTCCGACGGGGAAACGGACAGCCGTGCAGATGTTACGTCCCTCGGCCTTCACCTCACGGGATATCTTACCGTCCCGCAGGATACCGGTCTGTTCAGGCTTTACATCAAATTCGCCACTGAAGAAAATGTTCATATTCCGGCTCAGACGCTGGCTGGCAGAAACTTTCTGCCCATTGGCATCCATCTTACCACCCTCACTGTACAGCAGGATGGTGACCGGTTTTGAGGGATCCTGGAACGTCAGCTCATAAATGGCACTCTGGTGGCAGACAGCCAGATGGGCGTCAATGCTGTTGTCGGCTATCTGTACGCGATAGTCATAAGGAGTCACCTTCTCCTGATCCCAGTTGGTACTGATAATGGGACGTAGTTCATTGCCCTGCGTCACGCTCAGGCAGAAGGCACTGCGCTCGCGGTGGTTGGTAACCACCATGGGCAGACCGTCCAGCAACTCATGGGTATATTCTCCACGGGTAGGATAAATACGCATCAGGCTGTTAGGCAACTGAATAGTCGGAAAACAGGGCACCAGCATGTGGCTGATACTGCCGATGTAGGGATTCACATAATCCACGGGCTCCGTTTTAGGAGCGGCATGGAGGGCAAGCGGTGCCAGCAATATGGCAGCCAGAATCGTTTTTAAATTCATATAATATGTGTTTTATCTTACTGTTGAGGCACAAAGATACAAAGTTTTTTGTGAAATCCCTTTCTTTTCAACTTTCAACTTTCACTTTTCACAAGAGTGGTTCCCCATATTTCTTGTATAATCCGTAAAAAAAAAGTAAATTTGCAGTCGGAAAGCCGGAATTTCAGGCTTGGAACCTATGTGAACACATAAATTTAAACAGAATAAAATGAAAAGAGACATGACTAAAATGCTGGTACTGGCTGGTACCATGGGACTGGCAACAACCGTATGGGCACAGGAGACAATCAAGACAACGCTGGTAAGCGGCACCGGAACAGATGCCGAAGAGGGTCCTGCCATGATCTGTGACGGGGATGTATCCACCAAATGGTGCATTGACGAGCCGCAGAATATGCCCTACACCATTATCCTGGATGCGGGAAAACCCGTTGACTTTGCCGAATACGGCCTGGTAACAGGCAATGACACACAGGATTATCCTGACCGTAACCCGATAACATGGGTCCTGAGCGGATCAGATGATAAGCAGAACTGGACGGTAATGGACAAGCAGCTGAATGACCGCACCCTGCGTGACGAGAATGAACAGGAATACCGCTTCAAGCCTTCCAGGAAGGGACAGTTCCGCTACTATAAGTTCGAATTCACTAAAATGGCTGGCGGCACACGTATCCAGCTGAGCGAAATCAACCTGCATAAGGTAGGCCGGACAGCTGTCAAGACCACCTTTGTCAGCGGAACCGGTAACGGAAAAGAGGGCGCTGCCATGGTAAGTGATGGATTCTTCTACACCAAATGGTGCATTGACGAGCCCGGCCGGATGCCCTATACTGTCGTTCTGGATGCCGGTTCACAGACAACTGTCAGCGAATACAGTCTGGTAACAGGTGATGACACACATGCCTATCCGGGCCGTAACCCCAGGAACTGGAAGGTGTATGGCAGCAATGACAAGAGCAGCTGGAAGCCGTTGGCTGAGGTACAGAATGACCGCAGCATGCGTGACGAGAACGAGCAGGAGTACCGCTTCAGAATCAAGGGTGCCGCTCCCTACCGCTACTATAAGTTCGAATTCCAGAAAGTCTGGGAAGACACACGTCTCCAGCTTTCTGAAATCAAACTGTATAAATAAGGTTAGCGGACAACCGTCTTCCTGCCGTCAATAATATACAGACCCTTCTCCGTTGCGGACACTCTTCTGCCGGAAAGATCATAGATAACAGCCTTCCCGCCATCCGGGGAGGTTGTTTTTTCTGTTGTCAACTCACGGAGACCGTCAGCCTTCTCGGGGTCGAAGATGCCGTAAAGACCACAGTCGAAATAAGCTCCGCCGGTATTCTGCTGTAGGCGTACGGCTATCACATTCTTCCCAACCTTCAGTGTGGAATTCGTAATCCGCTTCACAACAGCAGGGCCGTTTGCCTCCGTCCAATCGTCAGCCTTATGAATCTGACGGGTGTTCAGATAAATCTCATAATGGTCATCATGATAGACCTCCAGATAATAGGAAGTCGCTTCATCCACCTCGTCCAGTGTAAACTCACGCCGGATCCAGTAGGCATTATACTCACCCTCCCAGGTGGTACGGTAGGGAGCCATGTAGCTGGGGGAGCCCATGGGCATCTCCTTCGTTTCCCATGCCGAAGTGGTAGTGTAGGTGATTGCCTTCCATGACGAAGTCGGAGCAGGAAGTGCGTCCAGTGTGGAGGCCGTATTCTTGGGATCATCCTTGAAGTAGCACTTCCCCTCCCATACACGGTCCCTTCCCAGAGGCAAAACATACACCTTATCACCCTTCACCACCCTGTTTTTCTCATCACGCTCATCGGCATAGGTGCTGAAATTGTTGTTGATAATCAGGTCAATGAGATTCTGTCCGTCATAATTATTATCCCCGGCAAAGTCCATCATGATGAATCCCATGGGACCGGTCTTTCCCTTCATATAATCCAGCATCGCCTTATTGCAGGTACGGGCACATTCCTGAACACCCTCATAGGTGGAATAAGTGATACCGATAATGGGAATCGTGGCTTTCTTGCTGTAACCCGAGGTATGATTCATGAACAGGCGGTACTCATTCTCACTGACGGAACGGTCCAGCAGCGCCTTCATGGCAGCAACTTTTTGAGCCAATTGTCCGCTTCCCGCCACATCGTACATATCCTGAATGGTAAAATTCATATAGGCACCCGAAGGACCGACAAGGGTTTTATTCAGCGTTCCGTTGTCACCCCCACCATTCACATATCCTCCAATCGGACCATCGTCATACGTATTCCTACTCATCACCAGCATCTTTCCGCGCATGTCCCTCACCGTCAGCGTAGGTGAATAGTCAATGATATACTGGGATTTTGCCGTCAGGCAGTTCTTCATCTGAGCAGGCCATTTGGCCTTATTGTCCGAGGAGGCACCGTCATCCTCATGCCTCATAATCACAAACAGGAACTCACGGGGGTGACTGTCCAGGAAGTTGCACAGCGTAGTCATAGCGTCATTGAACTTCACCCCGGTTGAGACGATTCCATGATATATCATCATATTACTACCATCCCATACGGGTCTCAGGTCAAACAGTCTGACGCCATGCTCCAACTGCTGGGCAATGGTATAGGTCTGAGTATGGGCACTTCCGGAGATGCCGCTACTGCTACAACTGCTGGTTGCCGCGTCATGGGCACCGGGGATGGAAAGCCTGCTCAGGAACAGGTTGTCATCCAGGGAACGCATCCAGTTCAGGTAGTCAATAGCCCGGACAGGCAGCATCATGAATACAAATAATGAGGTTAACAGGATAATTCTTTTCATAATATTGTGTATTTTATATATACGGAATAGCTCTAATTCGGTTCTTACACTATATATAATATATATAATGTACGCGCGAGGGGGTGACCTATTGCCTGTAGGACGGATTCTCCACCTTGTATGACAGAGTAACCGGTCCGAAGACCTCCTTCAGCGTTATGAAGAAATCCGCACCGCTTTTCTCAATCTGTTCACTTACAAACTGATTGGGTGTGATAATGGTGATGTGCTTATCTGTGATACTGCCCACCCTACAGTAGATAAAATAGGTGCTGAAGAAAGGCTCCCCTACCCTCTCCTGAATAAGCTGCATAAACTGGAACCACTTGGTCTGCTGTTCCTCAGTCAGATGGTTCACTTCCGCGGTGGACGTCTTCTCCTCCTTCTCAGCACTGGTTTCAGGAACAGCAGGATTCAGCAGGAAACGCACACTGTCAGGATTACCCCTCTTCTTACCGTTATGGTAAACAGGCTCGTATTCGAAGGTGAATTCTATCTCGCCACGCTTAGCCAGTTTGTCCATCTCACGCTGAGCCGGCTTCAGCACATCCCTGTGGAAGACCGCCCAGGTAGAACTCTTGTCCTGCAGAACTTTGGTTCTGTCCTTACTGTAAACCAGCACACCCAGGAATTCCTTCAGCGCCTCATAGCCCAGCGTACACATACGCATCTTCTTCCAGGCACTCAGGTAAATGTACAGACGCGGCGTTCTGGGACTGCGGCACAGCTTCACAATACCACCCAGATGCTCCACGTACGCACCGCTTTTATTAAATACCAGGTCCGCCACTGAGGCATTCATATCAATCTTAATGATACCGCTCCTGCGCTCCTGACCTGTGGTAGTCGTATAGGTAGGCACGTCCACATCCGTAAAAATCACACTCGTCTTGGTACGTTTCTGACCGTCAACATCCGTGTAATTGATAGTAGTATCCAGTTTCGTCAGCGCCTTGCAGGCCTCATGCACAGCAGCATACTCCTTGGTCTTCACGCCCAGGGACTGCAACGGCACCTCAAAGGTAATCTTACCCTTTGACAGTTCCTCCTCTGAAAAGAGGGGCCCCATCTTACCCTCCACAAAACGCTCGTTGATTCTGGTCTGCATGGTTGCGGCAATGGCAACAAGCACATTCGTCTGAATCAGGGAGAAGTCACCTCTGATCTGTGAATACACAAGCGGGTTCTTGATATAGTCCGAATTCTCCAGCTGTTGGATAAGTTCGTTCTTCGGACTTACCATCTGCACTTTTCCTGTTGTCGTCTTAGTCGCCATTTCTTATATATATATTATATAATGTACGCGCAAAGATATACTTTTTTCCCGATTAACAAAAACAAATAGTAAACAAAATAAAGAAAATTCTCAAAATAGCGGATAACTTACTTCTCAAAAGGCGGAAACCAACTCCTCAAAAACAGATAACCAGGCTCTCAAAAAGAGGAAACTTACTCCTCAAAACAAGAAAACCAACTTCTCAAAACCAAGCAACCTCACCCTCAAAAACAAGGTTACTTCCTCCGCAGGTTAGGAGACCCTCCCCGCCCCTCCCGTGAGGGAGGGAGCAGCGGTTAGAGGTTAGAGGTTAGAGATGAGAGGTTGGAATTACGGATCTACGGAATTACGGAAATACGGAATTACGGAAATACGGAATCACGGAAATACGGAATCACGAATCTTCAGTAACCCTTAGAACCCCTAGAACCCTTAGAACTCTGGAACCATGAACCGTGAACCATGAACCCTCGGCTCCAGACCTCTTTAAACGGTAAACAGTAAACAGTAAACCATAAACCGTAAACAGTAAACAGTAAACCATCATCTAACCCAAAGATTACTTTCTCCGCAATCCAGAAGTTACCTTCTCCTCAACTCGAAAGTAACCAAGACCTCAAATTTGAATATATATTATACTGAGATGACTTCTTTAATGTAATACAATAATAAAAAGAGTATAAATAATTGTAATACAAATGAATAAATATTCATAAAAATGGAATATTTTACCCAAAAAGTAGAATGCATTATAATTATGTCTTAAAGCAAATGTTTAAATAAAAGCACCCTAAAACGCTAAAAAAGGCATAAAGGTTACTTTCTCCTCAATAACAAGTTACTTTCTTTGCAATAAAAGGTTCCAAAATCCGCATTTTAAGGTTGGTTTTTTCTCAGAATAAGATTACTTACTCCGCAGTTCATTTTTTGGAAATAACTGGGTTTCAATTAGTTAGCCCTACCTCATATATTAATATGCCTAATATCTTATATTAATAAAAGAAGAGATTTTATTAGGGATATTAACTATATTATCTATATTAGGGATTTGTATGTTGTTGAAAAACAGGGTTTTGCACGTTTATCTTGTGGAGAACGTAACCTTAATTTGAGGAGAAGGTTACTTTAGATTGCAGGAAAACCCGCTTTATATTGAGGAGAAGGTTACTTTCCCCTACCCTATTGAGGAGAAAGTAACCTTTAAGGGGGTTATAGATGCGTATCGCGTACATATTGCCTGATAAGCTCAGCTCCTTCAGGAGAGATAACCTCGCCGGCCATGTATCGCTTCAGAAATTCATTCAGTGCAGTACGTACCACATCCTGGCGGTCCACTTTACATTGCCAGTGGATTTCCTCCACAGCTTTATTGTGGCGCTCCTCAAAAAATATCAGTTTGCCGTTCTGTCTGGGAATGATACTGTTGTCCTTCTTACGACCCGGTTTCTTGTAAGTCTGGGCAACCGGTTCAAATGTTACATTCTCCGCAATTGGAGCAGGTGGTGTACTGGTCGGAATCTTGTCATACAATTCTTCCGTTTGTGTTTTCATTCCGTCAGCAATTTCGCTGATTGGTGTCAGTTGTTTGATCTTTGGCATAATACTACCCTCCCCTATTATTGTTCTTGTTCATTTATAAATGCTACATAGGCTTCGCTTGCTTTCTTGTACCATGCGGCAGGCGTCCACTTCTTATTACGTGTCCCCTTCCCTATGATCTGCTCAGCCAGTCGCATGTAGTCATCGGCAGCTGTACAGCTGGGTGCGTATTCATACAGGCTCATCTGTTCCTTGGGAGCCTCGTTGCATTTGGCGCACTTCCTGATGGGCACCGGGAATATGGGCGTGTTGGGCTGTGAACGGAAGAACTCCTGAACCTCCTTACCCATCTTCGTCTTCTCAAACTGGGTCAGCAGGTATCCCATCAGTTCAATGTTCTTTCCCATCATCTTGTTAACCTCCTCCACAATCGTCCGTACAGCGTCTTTTCCCTGAACCGAGTACAGGTCAGTCCTTACGGGCACAATAACGCCGTCTGAGGCGGCAATAGCGTTCTTGTTCAGGATACTGTTACATCCGGGCGCACAGTCTATAAGAATATAGTCATACATGTCCCTCAAGGCATTCAGTCGGATAGTCAGATAGTTCTCACGGTAAACCTTGTCTGCCAGCCAAGTGTTCAGCTCGTCAATACGGATGCTGCTGGGTATGTAATCCATACCGCTGTAACGCTCATACACTGGCGGAGCAATCTTGTCATCCTTCAGCCAGTCATAGAGCGTTGCCACTCCCACCTTATAGCTTGACCGGTCTATTGTAATGGTCATGTTACACTGCTTATCTGTATCCACCAGCAGCACACGCTTTCCCAGCAGCCAAAGGGCCGTTCCCAGGTTAATGGTTGTGGTAGTCTTTGCTACCCCACCCTTGTCATTGATAATCGAAATTACTTTAGCCATAACTTATATCTTTATCTGCTGCAAATTTACGGTTTTCTTTTCATATAGCAATCATATTTTTCAAATATTTTGTATATTCTGCTATATAACATATTTAAGATATGCTAATATATCACATATCCCGCATATTCAATATAAATAAATATCCGAGATATAAGGATATATCATATAAACAAATAGACTGAATATCCCATATAGACATATATATCACATATAATATATATCCATATATCCAATATATGCAGTATATGCAGTATATACAACATAGTCAAAATATATAATATATAAAAGATATGCAATATATACGTATATAATAAATATAAAATATATTCATATATATGAAATATTCTAATAATCTCTCATCTATAATCTCTCATCTATAATCTCTCATCTATAATCTCTCATCTATTTTGGTATTTTGATTTTTTTTCCTACTTTTGCGCAAAATTTTGCCTATGAGGTTTTTTCTTAAGTTCAAATGGATTTTCCTTTTTATAGGATGGAGGTTAGGCGGGGGTAGGGTAGCGTTCATGGGTTTCCTGCTCGGAGCCTTCATTGACAGCCTGATATCACCACCCACCATCACATTCCGTGTCTATAACAGTACCGGGCCGCGGGAGTGGGGTAGGGGAACCGGCTCGTCAGGCCCCTACACTTATTACAACCCACAGTTGGACGAAGCCTACAGAACTTTAGGTATTACAGAGGCTGCTACAGATGACGAGGTCCGTCAGGCCTATCGCCGTATGGCGCTCAGGTATCACCCTGACCGTATTGCCTCTCAGGGTGAAGAGGCCCGTCAGGCTGCCGAGCGTGCCATTCAGCAGATTAACCAGGCCCGTGACATCATCTTCAAGGCCAGAGGACTTAAATAGTTGGGATATTTGATATATACAGAATATATGGATAAACAGTTCAGGATAGCATTATTTGATTTAGACGGCACATTAATAGATACAGAGTACCAATACACCCGTTTCTGGGAGAGGGTAGGGGAGGAGCTGGATATCCCCGTTCCTAATCTGGCCCAGGTCATCAAGGGCCGCACCCTCACCTCCATTTATCAGACCTTCATCCCCTCAGTAGCCATGCGGCAGCAGATTACCAGCCGCTTAGACCAGTTCGAGGCCCGGATGCAGTTCAACTTCTATCCCGGAGCCTTGGATTTCCTGGATGATATTCGCCGTAATGGCGTACGGTGTGCCGTTGTTACCAGTTCCAACAGAGCCAAGATGCAGGCACTTCGCCGTAAAGTTCCCCAGTTCGATACCCTTTTCGACCAGGTTCTTACTGCCGAGGACTTCTCGGCTTCCAAGCCCGATCCCTCGTGCTACATCTTCGGAGCGCAGGTATTCGGGGCACCGAAGCAGAACTGTGTAGTATTCGAGGATGCTGTCAACGGCCTGCAGGCAGGTGTCTCCTCCGGTATTTTCACCATAGGTTTCCCCACCACCAATCAGCGCAGTGTTATTGAGCCCCTGTGCCATCACGTCTGTGAGGGTTTTCAGCATCTCAGCTATACCGAGGTCAATAACCTGCTTGTCAGCTATTGGCAGCAGCACGGTTAGCGGAACTGTTTCTGATCCTCCAGGTAGTCGAATCCGTATTCCTTCAGGTAAGTTTTGATTTCGTCAGAATCCTTCCCGAAATCATCACACAGCAGCTCTAATGATTCATATTCCTCGTCCCTCAGAAGCATATTAATGCTTGAGACCAAAATAAACGGGTCTTGTGGTAGTTTATCCATCTTAATTCAGGAGTGTTTGTCTAAAATTGGTGCAAAGATACAAATAATACGGCTAAATGTCCCTGTATGTTTTGTGACTTTTGTATCTTTTTTGTAATTTTGCTCGCTCAAGACAGTAATTTACATATAAATAGGTTTTTTATGTTAGTAGGATTAATCACCGGAATAGTAGCCGGCTTTGTAGCCAGCAAACTGTTTGACGGACAGGGTAAAGGTTGCCTTGTCAATTTAGTTTTGGGAATCATCGGAGGAGCCCTCGGAGGCTGGCTTTTCGGTCTCTTCGGCTTAGGAGCCTATAACTGGATAGGCGAGCTCGTCGTAGCCGTAATCGGAGCCATGGTCTTCCTGCTCATCTGGAACAAACTGATCCGGTAACCCCGCTTATCCCCAACTAAACCAAATTAACCCCTTATGAAGTTTAGACATATCAGATATTGTCTGTTATGGCTGTTCCTCATTGCGTGCAGCCATATCCTGGCCCAGGATCAGCTGAACCCTGTGGCCGAACCCGCAGCCGTTGTCCGTAGCGGCAATGCCCGTTTCACCGTCCTGACCAGCCGGATGATCCGTATTGAGTACAGTTCCTCCGCACAGTTCGAGGACCGTGCCACCTTCGCCATCGTCAACCGCCGCCTGCCGGTTCCTGCCTTCACAACCGAGGAGTCTGACGGCTACCTGTATATCCGTACTGACGATGTAACCCTCCGTTACAAAGTAGGTTCCGTCATCAAGGCCACTGACAAGAAACCGGATAACCTCATGGTAAGCTTCCCAATGGGAGCCTTTACCTGCACCTGGTACCCCGGCAAGGACGATGCCCTCAACCTCCTGGGCACCAACCGCACCCTCGATACCGCATGGGGCGACAATGCCCGTAACAAGCTCGAGAAAGGTCTCATCTCCCGTGCCGGCTGGAGCATCATTGACGAGAGCCCCTCCGCCATCCGCGGTGACGGCAGCACCACGCTGCCTATGGCCCCCAATACCGATGGTTACATGTGGTGGCAGAAGGCAGCCGATGACAGCGCCGTTGACTGGTATTTCCTCGGCTACGGCCATCAGTATAAGGAGTGTATCCGGGATTTCGTTAGGGTAGGGGGCCGTGTCCCCTTGCCGCCCAAGTACATCTTCGGATACTGGTACAGCCGCTACTGGGCCTATTCCCAGACCGACTTCCAGAACATCATCCGCGATGTCGAGAACAATGACATCCCCATGGACGTCATCATCATGGATATGGACTGGCACAAGAGCGGCTGGACGGGCTGGAGCTGGAACACCAGCAGGATTCCCAACCCCAGCGGACTCATCAGCTACATGCACAGCCACGGCCTCCGTACAGCCCTCAACCTGCACCCCTCTGACGGTATCAGCAGTTCCGAGGACCAGTACCGCAACCTCCGTACCGCCATGGGCTATCCCTCATCCTACACCACCACCATCCCCTGGATGATTCAGGACTACAGTTTCGCCCGTCCTTTCTTCGACAAGGTCATCCGTCCGCTCGAAAAGCAGGGCGTGGACTTCTGGTGGCTTGACTGGCAGCAGGAGCGCACCGTAGGCGAGCATGCCCGTGCCAAGGGCTATGACCTCGCTGACGGAGCCGACAAACTCAGCGAGACCTTCTGGTGTAACCACACCTTCTTCGAGGATATGCAGAAGAACCGTCCCCAGCTTCGCCCCGTCATCTACCACCGTTGGGGCGGACTCGGCTCCCACCGTTACCCCATCTGTTTCAGCGGCGACACCTGGGCCGCATGGTCCACCCTCGGGTACGAGATATACTTCACCAGCAATGCCAGCAATGTCTGCTACGCCTACTGGGGCCATGACTTAGGCGGCCATCAGGGCGGCGACAACGACCCCGAACTGCTCCTCCGCTGGCTCCAGTTCGGTGCCTATACCCCCATCTTCCGCACCCATGCCACCAATGACTCCAGGCTGGAACGCCGTATCTGGAAGTACAGCAACTTCACCCAGCTGCGTGATGCCGTACGCCTCCGTTACCAGCTCTTCCCCTATCTCTATACCGCCGCCCGTCAGACCTATGACACCGGAATCGGCATGAACCGCCCCCTCTATTACGAGTGGCCCGAGGAGAACAACGCCTACGTCTATGAGGACGAGTACATGTTCGGCAACGACATGCTCGTAGCCCCCATTTACACCCCCTCCCGTAACGGCATCAGCTCCCGTAACATCTGGTTGCCCCAGGGACTGTGGTGGGATGTCACCCGCAACCGCCTCCGTCAGGGAGGCAGCGTCTTCCGTGACAGATATACGCTTGACCAGTTCCCCGTCTTCTACCGTCCCGGCAGCGTCATACCCATGTATCCCATACAGCGTAGCGTCGTCACCAATCCCCGGGAAATCATCCTCTGCGTAGTTCCCGGTGCTGACGGCACAGGCTCCTTCTACGAGGACAGCGGTGACAACCAGGATTACCTCACCGGTGGTTGGGCCAGTACCGCATTCTCCTATCAGAACCCCTCCGCCTCCGTCAGGCGGCTCACCATCCATCCCCGTCAGGGCAGCTTCCAGGACATGCCCGTTACCCGTACCTGGTCCGTCCGGTTCCTCGGCGTCCCCCAGGCACCCCAGGGTATCACCGTCAGCGGTTCTGCCGGATATGAGCAACAGTATGATGCTGACGCCCAGGTCCTCACCGTCACCCTGCAGACCACAGCCCTTGATCGGGAGATTACCGTTCAGCTGAACGGCGTAGAGGCCCCCTCTGCCGTTGAATCTGAAGCAGTGACCGGCCCCCCCGTTAGCGGTCAGGACGCACAGCCTTCTGATGATGACGCAGCCCAGCGCATGAATGCCAAGGCCGCCTATGTGACCAGGCTCTATGTACGCGGTTCGGCCATCCCCGGCGGCGTGCAGGAACTTACCAGTTTCAATAGCAGAAGCTGCTTCAAGTATCATGGCACACTGCTCCCCGGCACATTCTTCATATCGCCGTCCAAGACAGGCGGCACACGCTTTTATAAGCCGGCCCAGTTCGATGCCAATGTCGTCAACAACGGTGTAAGCTACACCACCACCTCGGACAGTACCGCAGCCCTCTGGACTGTACTGTTCCCGGCCGATAACTACCGCTTCACCGTAACCCCCTCATCCGGTACGGCAGGTGTCATGCAGGGCGAGCTCTTCACTTGGTGGTACGAATCCTGGATCTGCGGCGGCTGTGTTCAGGACAAACAGACCCCTGACGGTACCAGCTGGCAGATAACCGCAGGCAAGGCCATGGAGCAGTCGCCTGACAATCCCTATGAATGGACGTGGACCGGCGAGTTGCGCAACTACACCTCCAATGAGCAGCCCAAGCGCTTCAAGATCAACGGCCAATACGGCTGGAGCCCCAAGGTGCTCCATCCCTTCAAGCAGGACGAAAGTATCCTCACCACCAAGTAGATCTGGTACAACGGAACCGAGGACTACAAATGGTCCATCTCTCGGGACGGCTTCTACCGCATCACCATTAATACCTTCCTCGAGACCATCTCAGGCGAGTATCTCGGTGACGACATCGATGGGGTAGGGAGCCTTGCCCCCCAGGCAAAGGTACAGGTCACCGTCCGTGACCGCAGCATTCAGGTGGCATCCTCCCAGGTCATGGCCTTCTTCCTCTTTACCCCCGACGGTCACCAGGCTGCCGCCTCCAACGGCAATCAGGTCACCCTCCAGGCCCCCCAGCCCGGAGTCTATATCCTGCACGGCACCAACGGGAAAGAGAACTTTACACGTAAGATAACTATTCAATAATAATGAGAAAAACAATATCCGAAATGAGATTTACCAACAAGATCACGGCAGCCCTGCTCATGCTTTTCAGCACCGCTGCCTTCGCACAGCACAGTTACCTCACAGCCCCCGGTGTGGCAGTATTCTATCCCCAGGACTATGATGCCGCGGCACACAGCCCGTCGCCCATCTTCGAGCAGGACCTGGCCCCCGTTGCCGAAGTGCCTGCCTCCTGGCAGATACGTCCTGTCTATAGTACCGAGGACGGCAAGAATGTGGTGCGCATCCCCGTCGGTGCCGATGCCGACCTCTACGGCGGCGGCGAGGTATGGGGCCCGCTGCGTCGCAATGGCCAGACCATCCAGTTCTTCAATATCGATACCCCCTGCTATGGCGTGGACGGAGGCTCCCACCTCTATCAGAGCCATCCCTGGGTCTTCGGCTTGCGCCCTGACGGATCAGCTTTCGGCATCATAGCCGACAATACCTGGCGGTCAGACATGACCACCGATACCGAGGTCGTCTTCCGATCCGAGGGTCCCGCCTTCCGTGTTGTGATTATCCAGAAGGAGAGTCCCGAGGCACTCATGCAGACCCTCGTTCAGCTCACCGGAACCATGCCCCTTCCGCCCCTGTGGTCACTGGGCTATCAGCAGTGCCGCTACAGCTATCATCCTGATACACGTGTCCGTGAGATTGCCGATACGCTCCGCCATTACCAGATACCCTCCGATGTCATCTGGATGGACATCCATTACATGGACCAGTACAAGATCTTCACCTGGCATCCTCAGGAGTTCTCCAAGCCTAAGGAGCTGAATGACTACCTGCACAGCCTCAATTTCAAGAGTGTCTATATGATTGATCCCGGTGTCAAGGCGCAGGAGGGCTATTGGGTGGATGACCAGCTCATCCGTAACGACTATGCCGTCCTGGATCAGGACGGAAAGCCTTTCGTGGGTAATGTATGGCCCGGAGCCTGCCATTTCCCCGATTTCACCCGTCCCGAGGTGCGCTCCTGGTGGAGCACCCTCTATCCCCCCTTCATGGCTCAGGGTGTGGACGGTATCTGGAATGACATGAACGAGCCCAGTGTCTTTGGCGGTCCTGCCGGCACCATGCCCATGACCAATCAGCACCTGGGCGGTGACGGACTCCGTCCCGACTCCCACTTGCGCTACCACAACGTATATGGCCTGAATATGGTCCGTGCCAGTCGGCAGGGTCTCCTGCTGGCCAACCCGGACAAGCGTCCTTTCATTCTCAGCCGCAGCAACTTCCTGGGCGGACACCGCTATGCGGCCACCTGGACGGGCGACAACCTCTCCAGCTGGGAGCAGTTCCAGGCCAGCATCCCCATGTCCATCACACTGGGTCTCAGCGGCCAGCCCTTCAATGGTCCTGACATAGGCGGATTCTGTGGCGACAGCAATGCCAAGCTCCTGGCCAACTGGACGGCCGTTGGCGTCTATTTCCCCTTTGTGCGTAACCATTGTATCGATGGCGGCCGGGCACAGGAGCCCTGGGCTTTTGATCAGCAGACCCTCGATGTATGCCGTACGGCTATCAATCGCCGCTACCGCCTCATGCCCTATATCTATACATTGTTCCAGGAGGCCAGTGTCAACGGTATGCCCGTTATGCGGCCCCTCTTCATGGCAGATGCCCGTGATGCGGCCCTGCGTGCCGAGCAGAAAGCCTTCCTCCTCGGAGGCGACCTCCTGATTCTCCCCCGTTGGGCCGGTGATGCGCAGCTGCCCCAGGGCGACTGGGACATCATCCCCTTCGAGTCGGCCGATGACGGCTTCCAGCCTTATGTGGCTCTCCGTCCCGGTGCCATTGTCCCCATGGCCAACCTCTACCAGAATACCACCGAGATGCGTACGGACAGTCTCACCCTCCTTGTCAATCCGGATGCCGAGGGTAAAGCCTCAGGCCGCCTCTACGAGGATGATGGCGACGGCTTCCAGTTCCGTCACGGCCAGTATGCACAGTATGAGCTCAAGGCCCTGACCGAAGGCAAGAAGATAACCGTCTCTGTCAGTCAGACCGATGGCAAGGCTGCCCCCAAGGCCCGTACCCTCCGCATCGGCATCGTCACTGACGGTAAGGTAACCTACAGTCCCTGGACCACCGGCAACCAGGTCACCCTCAAGTCCGTCACCGACAAGCAGCCCGCCCTCAACAAGGCAAAACTCACTTTCCCGCAAAACCCCGAATAGCCTCCGGCCCTTCGGGTGAGTTTCAAGTTTCAGGTTTCAAGTTTCAGGTTTCAGGTTTCAGGTGGTAAGATATTTGATAATAATGATTTATAAAATATATAAGCAAACAGAAAAGTTGGAAAAAGTTCAGAGATTCGAGGATTTAATCATCTATCAGATGGCGCGTGACCTCTGTAAAGATGTTTATTCCATAACTAAATGTGATATATTCCAAAAGGATTCCAGATTTGTTCAGCAAATACATGCATCAGCAGGTTCTGTCATGGATAATATTGCCGAAGGTTATGAACGAGATGGTAATAAGGAGTTTATAAACTTCTTGTATATAGCTAAAGGTTCATGTGGCGAGGTACGCAGCCAAATCATTCGAGCCTCTGATGTAGGTTTCATTGACTCTGACTGCGCTAAGAAACTTTATAACGACAGTCTTAAACTAAGTAAGGCTATCAGTAAGTTTATCAGTTCTCTGAAGTCCAGTCCTATAACTGGCAAAAAGTACATGCTCCCTGAAACCTGAAACTTGAAACCTGAAACTTGAATCTTGAAACCTGAAACCTGAATCTTGAAACCTGAATCTTGAAACCTGAAACCCGCAGCAATGCTGCCCTGAAACTTGAAACTTGAAACCCGCAGCAATGCTGCCCTGAAACCTGAAACCTGAAACCCGCAGCAATGCTGCCCTGAAACTTGAAACTTGAAACCCAATAAAAAAATGGAAATAACATCCGCTCAGAATCCTCGCATCAAGCATCTGCTGGCCCTCCAGCAGAAATCCGCTCTTCGCCGCGAAGAAGGCCTCTTCGTGGTCGAAGGCCGGCGGGAGCTGGAACACTGCATCCAAGCCGGCATGCAAGTACACTCCATCTTCTGCCTCAACCCCGACGAAGTCACCTCCTATCTCTCATCTATCATCTCTCATCTATCATCTCTAAACTCTCATCTATCATCTCTAAACTCTCATCTATCATCTATAATCTCTCATCTATCATCTATAATCTCTCATCTAACAAAGGTGTCAGATTCCGTCTACTCCCGTATCGCCTATCGTGGCAGTACCGAGGGCATCATCGCCGTTATCCGAACCCCACAGCCCCGTACTCTCCAGTCCCTGCTTCAAGAGCAGGGTAGGGGAGTCAACGGGAAGCCCCTCTTCATCATCCTCGAGAGTGTCGAGAAGCCCGGCAACCTCGGTGCTATCTTGCGCAGTGCCGATGCCGCCAATGCCACAGGCGTCATCGTCTGTGACCCCCTCACAGACCTCTACAACCCCAATCTCATCCGCTCCTCTATCGGGGCCGTATTCACCGTTCCCACAGTTGCCTGCACCTCAGCGGAATGTATCTCCTTCCTCAAGCAGAACGGTATCCAGATACTTACCGCCCAGCTTCAGGACTCCCACCTGTATTATGATACCCCCATGTCAGGCCCCACCGCCATCGTCATGGGTACCGAGAGCACCGGCCTCACCGACGTATGGCGCCAGGCAGCCGATGCCCACATCCGCATCCCCATGCTCGGCCAGCTGGATTCCCTCAACGTCTCCGTCTCCGCCGCCATCCTCCTCTTCGAAGCCGTCCGCCAGCGACAAAGCTAAAGCTTAATCGCACGTCAACGTCAACTCTTTTTACCGTACTCCTATGCCCTGACGGGCAAGAGATCTTGTGAATAATCTTATAAATAATCTCACACGGATATCACGGATATCACGGAGTAGTTTCTGTTAAAGGGTGAGAGGCTACTTTGTACCCTCTTAGCCATGTCCTTTATCATTGGACTTATAAGAACAAGCTCTTAACGTCCAATGCCAAAGAACACAGCTATTCACTCCGTGAACTTTCACCCTTTAACAGAAACATATACTCCCCGTCCTATCATCACCATCTATTATCTATTATCTATTATCTCTAATCTATCATCTAACGCTCCCCTTTAGGGGGCTCGGGGGCTTATCTATCATCTATTATCTATCATCTATAATCTTTATACTATAGATTTTCAAGGTTTTTCTTTTATTCAGGTTGAAATCCTATAAGGGATTGAGGGTATGGGTATAGGTTTTTATCCGGATGCTTGCATACGAGGAAAAACATATAGCCATAGCATCAGAGGCGCAGCCTTCAACCTTAATAAAAGTGTTTTCGATGTTTTTGTTAAATTCCATCTTTCTGTGATTTCCGTGATTTCCGTGTGAGACATAAAAAATCCCAAATTCTCAAATTCTTGATTTTTATTTATTTTTCTTACTCTCGTTTCAAATAATTGTATTATCTTTGCATAAGTAACAAAGCGCCATTTCCGCCAAGAGTGGCGTAACATATTAAAAGACATTGCAATATATGCCTGACGATAAGACAATTACCCCCATACCTCCGCCAGTGAAGGCCACTGACGACACCAGAGGCATTCAGGAAAGTCCGGAATTCCCTCCCGAATCCTCTGACAGAAAGTGGCTCATCGCCCGAGTCCTCCCCAATACCGAGAAGACCTCACGCGATAAACTCATCAAGCTCGGTTACGAAGTCTTCCTCGCCTCCCAGATGGAGACCCGGTACTGGAAGAACGGCAATCGTGTCAAGAAGAAGGTGGTAGAAAGCGTCATCATCACCCAGTACCTCTTCGTTCATGTTACCTTACGGGAACGGTTGGAACTGATTGCCCTCCCTTTCATCAAAGCCTTCCTGAAGGACTCCGCCTCAACGGACGGCACAGGTTTTGCCATTGTCCCGGATGAGGAGATGCAGGCTCTTATCTCTATTCTCAGTCAGAATGACGAACCCGTCAACTTCATCTCCGCAGGTTTTAAAATAGGTGAAAAGGTAAAGGTCAGCTTCGGATCGTATGAATATAAGGCAATCATTATCAAGATACGCAATGATTCCAAAGCGTATATCGGTGTCCGTGTCAGGGAACTCGGCTGCGCCTACTTGCGAATGCCACCTCATACAGTATCCCATCTCGAATCCTCATAACCCCCTCACCCCTAACCCCTAACCACTATCCACTAATTTCTAACCCCTAACCTCTAACCCCTAACCACTAAATAAAGGAACTCATATTGCCGGGGACAGACCCCTAATTTTTTTTAATTATGAGAATAATTCTCTTTGCATGCCTCACAATGTTAATTACGGCATGCACCAAGGATAACAACTCCGTAATAGGTGACGATGTATTAGTCCCTGTTACCGTTCGTGTCAACGGTTATGCAGTCAGTCAAGACGATATGCCCGGCACACGAGCAACTTCAGCAGGCAGTTATGATGCAGTCAAGGTACTCACCCTGGCATTCTTCAAAAGTGACGGTACCGAGCAGTGCAGACTCACCCAGGTCAAGGGTGATAACACCACCTACACCACTTTCGGAGACTTCACAGTCAACCTGCCTTTGGGCAGCTACACCATGGTTGTCATAGGCCGTGATAATTTCGATGGCGACGTCCTGGCACTCACCAGCCCCACAGAGGCCGAGTACACCAGCGAACGCGTCCGCGAAACATTCTCAGCCACTAAGGATTTCACCGTCTCGGATAACGAAGATGTCAACCTCAGTATGACACTCAACCGTGTAGTAGCCAAAGTAGTTGTCGTTTCCACCGATGCGCGTACAGCCAATGTACAGAACATCCGTACCACCTTCTCAGCCGGTGGCAAGGGATTCAACCCCACCTCGGGATTGGCCACAGCCAATACAGGCTTCAGTAATGTGGTAAAGGGTGCCGGAACCACAGGGAACACAACCACAGCCACCAGCTTCCTGTTCCTCGCATCTGACGAGCAGAAGGTAAATATCACCGTCGAGACGCTGGATGCTGATGGCAACACCATCACAAGCACAGTGGTTCCTGATGTGCCGTTGAAGCGCAATCGCGTAACAACGCTCACCGGTAAGATGTATTCTGCCGATGCAACATCCACCTTTACGCTCAATGCCGATTGGCTAGACGGCAACAGCGTAAACTTTTAACCGAAGACATACACCGAAAACAAAATAACACTTTTTATTAACCCGGTCTGTCCCCAGCATCCCGCCCCCAAAAAGGCGGGATTTTATTTCATTCTCCTATGCCCTGACGGGCAAGAGATCTTGTAAATAATCTTATAAATAATCTCACACAGAAATCGCGGAAATCACGGAAAGATATGAATCAAGCGCATGGTGATGAGTTGTAATCAAAACATCAAAAATATTGTGTGATTTGTAAATGATATAAAAAAAAACCTTATCTTTGCACTCGAAATCCGTGGTTTTCCACAAAAAACATACGTAGCATGATATTCAAAAGACAAACATACGTTGATAAGCTAGTGGCCGGACAAGGTAATGGTTTGATAAAGATAGTAACTGGCGGTAGAAGGTGTGGAAAGTCGTTTTTGCTGTTCACTCTGTTTCACCAATACCTTAAGGAACATGGTGTAAGTGATGACCATATTATTGAGTTGTCACTTGACGACCGCAGGAGTAAGCCCCTGCGCAACCCCGATGCCTTGCTTGATTTCATCGATGAGCGAGTGAAGAAGGACGGTGGCATCTACTACGTTATTTTAGACGAAGTTCAACTTGTTGATGACTTTGTAGAAGTGTTGCTGAGTCTGATGCACAACCCCCAATTGGAAGTGTATGTATCTGGCTCTAATTCCAGATTCCTTTCCAAGGATATAGTCACCGAGTTTCGTGGTCGAGGTGATATCATACATTTGTGGCCGTTGACATTCGCAGAATACTATGAAGAACTGGGCGGTGACCGTACGCTTGCCTGGCGAGATTATTATACCTATGGCGGTCTGCCACAGGTTGTGCAGATACAGGAAAGAGAAAAGAAGATAGAATACCTTCAAAATCTGTATGAGCTGACCTACCTCAAAGATATCATAGACCGCAATCAGCTTCGCAATGCCGAAGGTATGCGCCAACTGGTACAGATACTTTCCTCGGGAATAGGCTCGCCAACGAATGCCCAGCGTATTTGTAACACTTTCCAATCGGTAGAAAATGTAATCATTTCACGCCAAACGATAAAGGACTACATCTTATATCTTCAGGATGCCTTTTTGATTGAAGAGTCCTTGCGCTATGACGTGAAAGGCCGGAAGTACATCGGTACTGAATCCAAATACTATTTCATGGACATGGGACTTCGCGGTGCCATCCTTAATTTCCGACAGCAGGAAGAGAATCACATCATGGAGAATGTGATATACAACGAACTCCGTATGCGAGGATTCTTAGTAGATGTGGGCATGATTGAAGCATGGAAGAAGGATAAGAATAATCAAAATGCACGACGTCATTTGGAAATAGACTTTGTAGCAAACAAAGGCAACAAGCGCTATTATATTCAGTCAGCCTTCTCCATCCCAGATCAAGAGAAGAAAGATCAGGAAGAAGCTTCACTAAAGGCTATCAAGGATGCCTTCAAGAGAGTTATCATCCTGCGAGACGACATCATGCCATATCACGATGACAATGGATTCCTTATCATTGGTCTAATAGATTTTCTGTTAAATCCTAATAGTCTTGATTTATAAGATCTCTTGGCGGAACGCCATAGGAGGTATAGAAATAACTTTTAACTATCAACCTTTCAAATGACTTTAAACTGTCAACTGTCAACTAACAAAGGTTTTTCTTCTGTCCCGGCTGAAATCTCGCAGAGATTGATGGTGTGTCTGTGTGCTTTTATCTGGGTGTTCGCACACAAGTAAAAGAACACAGATACGGCATCAGAGACATAGTCTCAGCCTGAACAGAAGTGTTTTCGATGTTTTTGTTAAATTCCATCTTTCCGTGATTTCCGTGATTTCCGTGTGAGACATAAAAAATCCTAAATTCTCAAATTCTTGATTTTTTTGATTTATTTGCATCACTTTCAAAATAATTCCATACCTTTGCAAAAAAGAATGTAACTATGTGCGTGGTTCGTATAAATATAGATGAAGCAACACTTCGTGGCTTGCGCCCAGAACTGAACACCCCTGCCGCAGTTCGCCAATGGGCACAACAGCAGATAGACTTGTGTGTTAAACAGATTGAATCAGAGCAAAGACAGAATGAGTCGCAAGATGACTTATGGCGTGCCATAGAGCATGACGCATCACTACTGCTTAACCCATCGAAGATTGTAGATGACGATAGCGAGGGGATAGACCTTGAGACGTTTAGAGCTGATTTGCATACGATGATAGATGATGTTTACGCAGAGCAATGATGAGTTATCGTTATAAGATTAAGCCTTTGGCACAGCGCAAAATACATTCCTTCTACTATAATGTGGCTCGCCTACACCATAGAAGGTGACACCATCTTCATCCAAGATGCCTGCCATGCTCAAAACATGAAATAATCCTCCAATGGTCCCAATAGTTCCAATGGTCCCAAGTGTTCCAAGGGTTCCAATAGTTCCAGAGTTCCGGAGGTTCTAAAAGCGGTTAGCGGTTAGTTCATACTTCAGCCCTCAGCCCTCAGCCCTCAGCCCTCAGCCTTCAGCCCTCAGCCCTCATACATCATCTCTCATCTATAATCTCTAATCTTTAAACTATAGATTTTCTCGGTTTTTCTTCGGTTCAGGCTGAAATCTCACAGAGATTGATGGTGTGTCTGTGTGCTTTTATCTGGGTGTTCGCACACAAGTAAAAGAACACGGATACGGCATCAGAGACATAGTCTCAGCCTGAACAGAAGTGTTTTCGATGTTTTTGTTAAATTCCATCTTTCCGTGATTTCCGTGATTTCCGTGTGAGACATAATAATTCTTAAATTCTCAAATTCTTGATTTTTTTGGATTTTTTTACATTTGTTTCAAAATAAATCCCTATCTTTGCAAAATCAATGTTTCCCTCTTTAAAAAGAGGTGGAACACCACTTGCGGACAAGCAGCGCGGAACCCCGCCTGCAACAATGAAATTACTCCAAAAGTTACCGTCAGTGCCGGGCACTGGCGACGCCGTAGGCGTACTAAGCGATAAGGATTATACTCAATTTCCTCGTGCTCGTTTCGCATGGAATATTGATAAGAGAGGTATATGTTTGAGCTAACATCCAGTGAGTTACGCGATTTGCGGTCAAATATTTTGACCACAATTCGGCAAGATAAAGCATACCGTCAAGCGTGTACGAAAGGAAGAAGAAATAACAGTAAAATTAGCACAACGCATTAGTTATGAGCAATATAGTCAAGAAAAGAAACGAATTCATACCTGACTTGATTCGAGAGGTGGAGGAAAAAATAGTCGAGGTACGTGGGCAGAAGACGCTGCTCGACCGTGATGTGGCTGAACTCTATGGTGTAGAAACACGTGAGGTTAATCAGGCTGTGAAAAATAATCCCAGAAAGTTTCTCGATGGGTATGTGCTTGAGTTGACCAAGGAGGAGTCTGCTGCTCTAAGATCAAAACTTTTGACCTTAGACGCTCTAAGATCAAATAATTCGACCTTAGAACCCTCCAGTGGCAAGGGCCGTCATAGCAAATATAATTTCAAAGCCTTTACCCGTAAGGGCTTGTATATGCTGGCTACCTGCCTGAAGTCCGACAGGGCTGCTGATGCTACCGTGGCTATAGTAGAGACTTTCGACAAGGTACAGGCTCTTAAGCATGAGCTCCTGGAACTTCATACTGAGACCGATAAGAAAAAGCAAGCTGCCAAGATAAAGCATTTTGGTGAGGTACTCACTGATATCGTGATGCCTGACCTGCAAACCTCTGAAACAGAAAGCTCACTGGAAATAAACTTCCTCATCGGCAAGATAAAGCATACCGTCAAGCGTGTACGAAAGGAAGAACCAAAGAAATAGATCAAACCCACTGACCATTCACCGTCCGGGGATGTAACCTGAAACCTGAAACTTGAAACCTGAAACTTGAAACTTGAAACCTGAAACTTGAAACCTGAAACTTGAAACCTGAAACCTGAAACTTGAAACTTGAAACTTGAAACCTGAATCCTGAAACCTGAAACTTAAAACATGAAACGTTACTGTCAGACATTAACGCTAGTTAATGACGAGAAGTTGATTGAGAAATATTGCGAAGCTCACAGGCACGTGTGGCCGGAGATTATTCAAGGCCAGCGAGAGGTGGGGATTTTGGATATGCAAATCTACCGCAAAGGACGGTCGCTGTTTATGATTTGCGACACGGTGGATGCGTTTGACTGGGAACGGGATATGGCTCGCCTGGCAACGTTGCCCAGACAGGCAGAATGGGAAGCGTATGTGGCGCAGTTCCAAGGCTGCAAGGCAGATGCACGGAGTGATGAGAAATGGCAGATGATGGATAGAATCTTTTAATTGAACGGTAAACAGTAAACTGAAAATTAACAGTTAACAAATTAACATAAAGTGCGGCTAATGGTAAGGAACTCATGGGTAAAATAACCCTACATCATGCGCTCGGCTCCGCCGCTTCGCTTGTCGAAGAACTTGCTGAAGATCAAGTTTACGTTTAAGTGATAGTTTACAAGGGTGTCCTTTTGGTGCTATACGTCAGAATTGGCTGCTTACGGAATTATACAGTTCGCAAAATTATGACACGAACCTGTCCCCTGTCATACCATCTTCGGTCATTCCTTTGGAAGTAATGATTTTCCTTATTTTGAACCATTCTTACATAACCAGTTATCGCTTAATAAAGATACCAAGAAAAGAAAAAGAATAGCGATTTTTACAAAAGACGAAAACGGAAGACTGGGAATAAAGAAAAGGATTCATGAGATGACAGGCCAAAGAACAACATTACTCCATTCATTGAACGAGATCAGGATTTTCTGTACTGATGGAAGTATGGAAGCAGAAATAGAGGAGTATTTGCGAGGTATTAATAAGGATTGGGGTAGGTCTTAATTAAATATGGTAGATTTTAAAAAGAAACTGCAAAAGGCGCAGTTGTCGAAGGCAACTGATCCTAAAGAGATATATGCAACGCTTGATCGTACAGGCGCTGCAGGGCCTACCTTACGCCCTTCACAAGAGGTCGTCCTAGCTGATTGGTATGCCAATCATAGAGAAGACAAGGACGTAATTATCAAACTACATACAGGCGAAGGCAAAACTCTCGTAGGATTGTTGCTGCTTCAATCTAAGATAAATATGGGGGAAGGCCCATGCCTTTATATTGCCCCCAATAAACAGCTTGCTCAGCAGGTTACGAATGATGCAGATAAGTTTGGCATCAAGTATGAGACTATTTCTCAGGATAATAATATGCTTCCTATTGATTTTAAATCAGGGAAGAAAATCCTTATTACCTATGTTCAGAAGGTCTTCAATGGAAGAACAATCTTTGGTTTGGATCGCCAGTCCATAGATGTTAATTCAGTACTTCTTGATGACTCTCATGCTTGTATTGACTCCATCAGGACTTCATTTACATTGCGAATAAAAAGAGAAACTACTTTATTCAAGGATCTGCTAAATTTGTTCAGTGATGATTTAAAGCACCAAGGTCCTGGTGATCTTCTTCAGATAGAGAATATGAGCAGAAGCTCTGCACTGCTTCAAATACCTTATTGGGCATGGCTTGAAAAGATAGACGAAGCCCAAAAGCTTATCTATAATTATATAACAGTAACTGAAGACGGTAATTTGTTTTTCTCGTGGCCTCTTCTGCAGAATAGTTTGGACATATGCTCTGTCTATGTTACAAGTGCTGGAATGGAAATCGTTCCTGATTGTAGCATGATACAGAGATTTAACTGTTTCACTGGTGCCAAGCAGAGAATAATGATGTCGGCAACTACACAAGACGATTCATTCTTTGTTAAAGGACTGGGTATATCGAAAGAAGCAGTTCTGGCTCCTCTTACCAATAAAGAAAGTAAATGGTCTGGGGAGAAAATGATACTCTTTCCTTCATTAATTGATGAAAGTTTAAATTCGCAGGCTATAAGGGAGTGGGTGTGCAAATTGAATATGCCAGGAGTAGTTGTGCTTGTTCCAAGTTTTGCACATACAGCATATTACAAGTCATTAGGATGCGTAATTGTAGATTCTACAAATATGGAACAAGTACTTACGGGGCTCACCAATAAGACTATTACACGCCCTGTGGTATTTGCAAACCGATATGATGGTGTTGATTTAGCTGATGACAGATGTCGTTTGTTGATTATTGATTCTCTTCCATACTTTGATAGCTTGTCCGACCGTTATGAACACTCATGTCGCGAGTTCAGTGACCAAATATCTACAAAGATAGCGCAGAAAGTAGAGCAGGGTATAGGTAGAAGCGTTAGAAGTGAAAAAGATTACTCTGTAATAATAATCATTGAAGACGAACTTGTTCATTTCGTAAAAGGCACCAAGAGTCAGCGATATTTCTCAAATCAAACAGCTAAGCAGATAGAGATCGGCGACGATGTTACAGATTCTGTAAAGGACGAAATGTCCAGTGCAACTCCATGTAATGCCTTTACTGGTGTTATTCGACAGTGCCTGAAGCGTGATGAAGGTTGGAAACAATATTACGAAGAGCAGATGGGTAGTGTTAACGTTACGGCCGAAGAGCATCCGTATCTAGATTTAATAGAGAAAGAGTATAAGGCCGAATGTGCACTCTATAAGAAGGATTTTAAAACAGCAGCAGACCTGTATCAAGAGATAGTTAATTCAAACAACGATAACCTCCCAGAAAAAGGTTGGTACCAACAGTTATTGGCTAAGTGCATGTGGCATATTCAAAAATCTGAATATGAGAAGATTCAGAATAAAGCACATGATCATAATAATTATCTACTAATGCCAATTAATGCACCATATAAGAAAACGGGATTTGTTCATGCTTCTTCTATAGAGAAGATTATCGCCAAAATTCAGTCGTTTGATAGCTTCTTTGATTATAAAATAGCGGTTGATAGCATATTATCAAATTTAGTAATAGGTGTTAGTGCGAACAAATTTGAGAAAGCTGTCCAGGATTTAGGCAGTCTGTTAGGATTTGAAAGCACTAGACCCGATAAACAGTATAAGACAGGCCCTGACAATCTTTGGCAATATTCTAATAATCACTACCTACTCATCGAGTGTAAAAGTGAGAAGATGCAAAACGCCATAGAGATAACAAAGGAAGAGATTGGCCAGATGAGTAATCATATTGCGTGGTTTAAAGATAACTATGGTAAAAATGAGCCTGTTAAGAATATCTTTATTCATCCAGTCTCTACAATCTCGAAATTGGCGGATATTGACACAGATATTTATGCAATAACAGCAGACGGGCTTGATAAACTGAAAGATAATGTCCGTGGATTTGTTCAAGAGTTTGAAAGAACAGATTTCCAGAGTATATCTAGTGCACAGGTACAAGCAGCACTAACAACTCATAAACTTGATATAAAGTCACTTGAAGGAGATACGTATCTAAAGAAATGCTCAAAATAAGGAAGTCATGCTCCAACTTAATCCACGATACGAAGCGATATTTAATCTTGGCAATTTAGACCTTTAATTATTAGACAATATGTTCATACCAAATATAACAGCGGAAGGCATTACGCGGGAGATTGTCAGTAGGGCGATAGGGGAGAAAGCAGCTGCTGCTAATGACTTATATAATGCTATAAAGGATTTCCCTGCATTACAGCATCTGGTTGGTCTGCTTCTCAATCATGTTCCGGGGCAAATCATTACAGGTGATGAGTTGAACACGGCCATGAGTGAGTTGCTAACCTTCTACAATAGGAATACTGACAACAAATCATACTTGACACCAGAACAGAAAAATGTTGAGAAGATGATGAACTATACTTTTGTAAGTATGGTAAATGATACAATACGTTCTTACTTGGTAAGGATATATTGACTATGGAGAGGCTAGAGATAAGAACTACAAGAAATAAAATAACACAATATAATGGCAACTTTTAAGAATAACGGAAAATTAAAATTATTAATAATTGTTGGAACGCGCCCGGAGATTATCCGTTTGGCGGCGGTTATTAACAAGTGTCGTCAGTACTTTGACTGTCTGCTGGCACATACTGGGCAGAACTATGATTATAACCTCAATGGGGTTTTCTTCAAGGATTTGAAGTTGGCTGATCCAGATATCTATATGGAAGCAGTAGGTGATGACCTCGGTTCTACGATGGGTAACATCATCGACAAGTCATATAAGGTGATGGTAGAGACAAAGCCTGATGCAGTGCTAGTACTTGGTGATACCAACAGCTGCCTGTCAGTGATTGGTGCTAAACGCCTGCATATCCCCATTTTCCACATGGAAGCTGGCAACCGCTGCAAGGATGAGTGCCTGCCCGAGGAAACCAACCGCCGCATTGTGGATATCATCAGCGATGTGAATATGGCATACTCAGAGCATGCCCGTAGGTATCTTGCTGACTGTGGTCTACCAAAGGAACGTACATACGTTACTGGTAGCCCTATGGCAGAGGTGCTGCATCAGAACTTGGCAGAGATTGAGGCAAGCGACATCCACAAGCGTCTTGGCTTGGAGAAGGGCAAGTACATCCTGCTCTCTGCACACCGTGAGGAGAACATTGACACGGAGAAGAACTTTATGAGTCTCTTCACCGCTATCAATAAGATGGCAGAGAAATACGATATGCCAATTCTTTATAGCTGCCATCCTCGTAGCCGTAAGCGTTTGGAGCAGTCAGGCTTTAAACTCGACAGTCGTGTGATTCAGCACGAGCCTCTTGGTTTCCACGACTACAACTGCTTGCAGATGAATGCCTTTGCTGTAGTGTCTGACTCTGGAACCCTGCCTGAGGAAAGCAGTTTCTTCACAAGCGTAGGTCATCCATTCCCTGCTATCTGCATTCGTACCTCTACAGAGCGTCCTGAGGCAATCGATAAAGCATGCTTCATCATTGCAGGTATCGATGAAAATTCATTGCTCCAGGCGGTAGATACCGCAGTGACATTGAACCAGAATGGTGACTACGGCATTCCTGTTCCTGACTATATCGAGGAGAATGTCTCTACCAAGGTAGTCAAGATCATCCAGTCTTACGTTGGCATCGTCAACAAGATGGTTTGGAGGAAAGAACTCTGAAACCTGAAACGTGAAACTTGAAACCATTTTCAGCATGAAAATACTTGTTACTGGCGCCAAAGGTTTCGTAGGTAAGAACCTGTGTGCACAACTGAATAACATTAAGGACGGTAAGGCACGTTGCTATGGTGACGTGACAGTGGAAGCCGTGTATGAATATGACCTTGACTCTACTCCCGAACAGTTGGACCAGTGGTGCCGTGAGGCCGACTTCGTGTTCAACTTGGCGGGTGTAAACCGCCCGCAGAACCAGGAAGAGTTCATGCAAGGCAACTTCGGTTTTGCCAGCACGCTGCTGGACACACTGAAGAAATATGGGAATAAATGCCCTGTGATGCTTAGCAGCAGCCAGCAGGCCAGCCTCGCTGGTCGTTTTGGTAATAGCGAATATGGGCGCAGCTACAAAGCTGGTGAAGATCTGTTCCTTGACTACGAAAGGGACTTTCTTCGTAACGTA
>JAEEGK010005018.1_pt1 | contig 32088 bp, 13 predicted proteins | sample 8958771 | NCBI WGS metagenome assembly JAEEGK01 (sample SAMN16246547, study PRJNA631951) | gut metagenome | biome: gut microbiome; feature: rumen; material: SC-attached | host: Bos | place: Iran: Karaj | collected 2018-10
ACAAAAAAGAAGAAAAACAGAAATAAAAAGAAAACAAAAAGAGCAAAGAAAAAAAGAATCAGAACGTAAAAAAAAAATCTTAGAAGAACAAAAAAGAAAAGCAGAAGAAGAAAGAAAAAGAAAAGAATTAGAAGAACAAAAAAAAAGAGAAGAAGAAGAAAGAAGAAAAGAAGAAGAAGAAAGAAAAAGACAAGAAGCTGAAGCAGAGGCACAAAAACAAGAAGCAAAAACATTAAATGTAAATGATTTACCACTTATAAATAGTAAAATTGAACAATTACAAATGATGATAAATAAAACATCTGGTGATACAAGAAAACAATTAGAAGAATATTTAAATGAACTTCAAAAAGATAAAAATGCAATTGTTGATTTATTAAATAAAGATGAAAAGAATATAATTGCAAAAGAATTAGGTTATGATGCTCAAGAAGCTTTAAAAAAAGAAGAAGAGGAAAGAAAAAAATTAAAAGAAGAAGAAGAGAAGAAAATTTTAGAAAAACAAAAAGAAGAAGAAGAAAAGAAAAAACAACAAACTCATATTGTATCAATTAAAAATGTAGAAATACCAAAAGATGTTAAAATATTTAGATCACAAAAAATGTGTGATCCAGGAACAATATATACTGATGAATTATTCCAACCTGTAAAAAAGAATTTATGTCCTGTAGATAATTATGGAAGATGGTCTTATCCAGAAGGAATAGAAGATTATGATGTTGAAGGTTGGGAAAAAATATCTTGGGCAAGAGCAGAAAATATTTTTAATTCTAAAAATTATCAAGTATTTTATCAAGGTATTGCTGCTGAAGATATTATACAAGGTGGTTTAGGTGATTGTTATTTCTTAAGTGCAGTTGCAGCTTTATGTAAATTCCCAGCATTAATTGAAAGATTATTTTATATTAAAGAAAAATCATCTGAACATTGTTATGGTTGTTATTATAGAATTAATGGTTTATGGCAATTAGTACTTGTTGATGATTATATTCCTTGTTATGGTACTTGGGGTAAAAATTTTGCTTTTACATCAACAAATGGAAATGAATTATGGGTTATTTTACTTGAAAAAGCTTGGGCTAAATTAAATGGTAATTATGCTAAAGCAATTGGTGGTGAACCACATGAAGTTTTTGATGTTATTACTAATACTCACTCTGAAAAAATTAGAATTACTTCTAATAAAGCAGATGAAATTTGGGATGCTTTAGCTAAAGCTGAAAAAAAAGGTTTTATTATGACTGCTGGTACATCTGGTGATACATATAATTTGAGAATTGAAGAAAACGGATTAGTTCCTGGACATGCTTATACTTTATTAGGTGTTAAGGAAGTTAATACTAGTTCTGGAAGGGAAAGACTTGTTCATATTAGAAATCCTTGGGGTAATGGTGAATGGTCAGGTGATTGGTGTGATACTAGTAGAAAATGGACTTCTGATCTTAAACAACAATGTGGTTTTGTTAAAAATGCAAATGATGGTTCATTTTGGATGAGTTATAAAGATTTTATTACATATTATTTAGTTATTGGAATTTGTCATTTATATTCTGATTATGTTTATAGTTATATGCATGTTCCTAAAGCTAAAACAAATAAAGGAGCAGTTATTTCTAGAATTGAAGTTATTAATAATAATACTCATGCTTATATTCAATTACATCAAAAAAATCCAAGAATTGAATTAAAAACTGGAGGTTATCAAAATCCTGTTATTAATTATATAATGTTAGTTGATAAAAATAATAAATATGTAAAAGCAAATGGAAATGGAGAAATGGAAAATGCAATAGAAGTTGATCTTAATAAAGGTACATATTATCTTATTTCAGATATTAATTTCCGTTATATTCAAGGTCAAAAACCACATTGTTATAATTTATCTTGTTATTCTTCATCTCCAGTAGGTATATATGAAGAAAACAATAAAGATATTAAACAAGCATTCAGTGAAGGTTTATTTGATTATTCTAAAAAAAATCTCCAAGGACAAGAATATGCAAAAGGTGTAATTTATCAAAGTAAAAAGCAAGGAAGTGAATTTCCATTTAACTTTTTATTATTTGATAATTCAAATGGACAATATGATGTGACATTAACAGATACATTAGTATTTAAAAATCGTGGAAGATGTGCAGATTTTTATTTAGAAGGAAATAATGAAAAAGCTCAATCTATATCAAAAACAGTATATCCAGGAGGATTTGATCTCTTTGCTCATTTACCATATACTTATTCATCATTATATTCATATGAATTAAAAACATCAGCAAAACAAGCAAGTGGTCAAAGAGGAAATGCACCTTCAAGTAGTTCATCAACTAATAAACAAACTCAAAGTCAAACTCAAAGTCAACCTCAAAATACACAAGAAATTGCAAGAGAAGTTTTTGCTGAAACTCCTGAAAATTTAGATCAAAATGGTTATTTAAAACAATATGTTCATAGAGTTCAAGGTGGATATTATATTGGATTTGAAAATGGTTCAAATAGAACTCTTAATATGAAATTATGTCTTGAAGGTATGTATGAAGTTAATCATCCTAATATGGTTTATGTTACTTTTACTAGTCAAGCAATGAGTAGAAATATGTTTTTGATTAAACCTATTCAAGGACATAAAGGTGGTATTTCTTTCTTATTCGATTATGCTTAAGAATTGTTTTTATAATTTATTTTTATTTTTAATTTTTAATTTTTACTAAAAAAATATTTATTTAATATTTAAAATTAGCTATTTAAATAGGGAATATAAGAAATTGTATTTTAATAAATTCTAGAAAAAAAAAAAAAATAAAAGTAAAATTTTAAAAATATTTAAAATAAAATTAATCATATCTCCTAATAAAAAAATATGTAATAAACTATTTTCATTTCCTTTGAACTAAAAAATAAAAAAAAATTAATTCAAGTCAAAATAATATAAATCTATCTAAAAAAAATTTTTTTATATAAAAGATTAAAAAATGTCAGCAGAAGATTCAAAAGTAGACACAAATTTATATTCTCGTCAAATAGGAACATTCGGAATGGAGACAATGGGAAAATTGATAAAAATGGATGTATTAATAATAGGTCTTCGTGGATTAGGAGTTGAAACAGCAAAAAATATAATACTTGCAGGGCCACATTCAGTAACACTTTACGACCCAGAACAAGCAAAAATTCAAGATTTAGGAAGCAACTTTTTTTTAACTGAAGAAGATGTTGGAAAAAAAAGAAGAGATGAAGCATGTCTTTCAAAATTAGCTGAATTAAATCCATATGTTCACTGTTCAATTATGGAGGGTAATGATATATTAAGTAAAGTACCATCCTATCATGTTATAGTTATTACTGAATTAATGGATAAAGAAACTTTAATTAAAATAGATGAATTATGTAGAGAAAAAAAAATTGGTTTTATATATTCAGCAACTTTTGGTATTTCTGGATATTGTTTTGTAGACTTTGGATTAAATCATCAAATTAGAGATAATAATGGTGAAGAATGTAAAACTTATTTAGTTAGAATTATTACAAAAGAAAAAGAAGGTGTTGTTACTATTGATGATTCAATTGGTGGTGGAAAATTAGCTCTTGGTGATGGTGATTATGTTACTTTTAGAGAAGTTGGAGGAATGACTGAATTAAATGATGGTAAACCAAGAAAAATAAAATTCATTTCTTCTATTTCATTTTCTATTGATGATACTAGTAATTATAGTGATTATACTAATGGTGGTATTATTGAACAAGTTAAAGTTCCACAACCAAAAGATTATATGTCACTTAAAGAAAAAATGGATGTTCCTTATACTGATAAACCAATTGAACCTATTGATTTAAGTAAATTTGGAAGAAATGAATTATTACATTGTGCTTTTATGGCTGTTCATGATTTTTATAAAGAAAAAAAGGCTTTACCTGGATTAAATTCATTAGAAGATGCTAATAAAGTTGTTGCTTTAGCTAAAAAAATTTATGATGAAGCTAAAGAAAAAAAAGAAAAATGGATTGAAAATTCACAAGAATGGGATGAAAAAATTGTTAGAAATGTTGCTAATTGGGCAAAAAGTGAAATTTCACCTGTTTGTGCTTTCCTTGGAGGAATCGTTGCTCAAGAAATAGTTAAATTTACTGGTAAATATACACCAATTGATCAATGGTTATATTTTGATTTCTTTGAAACTGTAGCAAATTTAAAAGATGATACTGATAGAACATTAAAGAATTCACGTTATGATGATCAAATTGCAGTTTATGGTAATGAAATTCAAGATAAATTAGAAAAATCAAATATATTTATGATTGGTGCTGGTGCTTTAGGTTGTGAATTCCTTAAGAATTTTGCTTTAATGGGTATTTCAACTAAAGATAATAAAAAAGTTACAGTAACTGATAATGATAATATTGAAGTTAGTAATTTGAATAGACAATTTCTTTTTAGAAAAGATAATGTTGGTAATTCAAAATCAAAATGTGCTTGTCAAGCAATAAAGAAAATGAATCCAGCATTTAATTGTGTTGATTTACAATCACGTGTTGGACCAGAAAATGAACATATATTCGATGATAATTTCTGGTATGATCAATCATTTATAATTAATGCAGTTGATAATGTTCAAGCTAGAAAATATGTTGATACTCAATGTACAATATATAATAGACCTCTTATTGATTCTGGTACATTAGGGACTAAAGCACATGTACAAATGATTGTTCCAAAAGTAACTTCTTGTTATAATGATACTCAAGATCCTGTTCAAGAAGCAGTTCCAATGTGTACTATGCATAATTTCCCATCAATGATTGAACATTGTATTGAATGGGGTAGAGATCATTTTAATGAATATTTCACTGATGTTGTTGCAGATGCTAAAAAATTAGTAGAAAATCCAGATGATTTTTATAAAGAGCTTAAAAAAGAAGGTAATACAACTCTACAATTACAAAAATTAAAAACAATTAAAGATATTGTAGTTCTCGAAGCTGAAAATTCTTTTGATAAAGTAATTGAATATGCAGTAATGCAATATACTGAAAATTATTATTATAGAATATCACAACTTTTACATAATTTCCCAGAAAATTATACAAATCCAGATGGATCATTATTTTGGAGTGGATCAAAAAGAGTACCACATCCAATACCATATGATGCAAATGAACCTCTTTGTTTTATGTTTGTTAAAGAATATGCAATTATTTTAGCAAGAGCACTTTCAATTCCAGCAAAAAATGATGATGCTTATATTAAAGAAGTTTCTAGTAAAGTTCAAATCCCACCATTTGTACCAAAAAAAATAAATATAAAAGTTAAAGATGATGACCCAGATCCACAACCACAACCAAGTGATACAGAAAAAATGCAAGCTGAAGAAGATTCACAATTAGCTGCTTTAATGAAAGAATTAACACTTTATGATAAAACAAAAGCAGATCCTACAAAAATGCATCCTGAAGATTTTGAAAAAGATGATGATTCAAATGGTCATATTGATTTTATTCATGCTTGTTCAAATTTAAGAGCAAGAAATTATAAAATTAAAGAAAGTGATAGACAAAAAACAAAAATGATTGCTGGTAAAATTATTCCTGCTATAGCAACAACTACAGCAGCAATTACAGGAATTGTATCATTACAATTATATACATTATTACAAACAGATAAAATTGATTTTATGAGAAATTGTTTCCTTAATTTAGCAATTTGTTTATTTGTAATGACTGAACCTGCTGAAGTTATTAAAATGGAAGATAAAGAATATGATGAATTATTATTAGGACCTGTTAAAGCAATTCCTCCTAAATGGACTGTTTGGGATAAAATTATTGTTGATGGAAGTAAAACTTGTAAAGAATTTATTGATTATATTAAACAAACTTATAATGTTGATATTAGTGTTATTTCAGCTAATAATGTAAATATTATTCAAACATTTATGCCTTCTAATAAAGATAGATTTGATCAAAAAATTGAAGACATTTATAAAGCTAATAGTAAAGTTCCACTTGATGATAAAAAAACATATTTGTGGCTTGAAGTTAGTGGTGATATTGATGATGCTTCTGCTTTAATGCCTTTATTTAAATACAATTTTAAAAAATAAGTTAAATTGAATATTTAAAATGATTTTAATATAAAAAGAATTTTTATAATTGAAAAAATTATATTAAGATAATTAAATATTTTTTTTATTTGTTTTATTAAAAAAAAAAAAAATCTTTTTTTTAAAAATTTAAAAATACTTTAATCACAATTAAATCTTAACAAGCAGCATTTACCAAAGTTCTATATTTTTGATATTCTCTCTTCAAATTTCTCATAGTACTAATAAAAGATTTAGGAGACATTTTTCCTTCTTCATTAGGATAATTCTTTAAACCAACTTGATAAATTAAATTATATTCTTCTTCAGGAATTTCAAAATCATATTTTTTCATAAGAGCATAAATTTCATCTTTAGTATAAAGAACATCAAAATCTTCATCATGAACATTTCTAATAGCACAAGGATGAGGATATAATAATTCATAAACATCTGGTTCATCACCATAATTTTTAGGATCAGTAACTTTTTTATATTCTCTTTTAGGTAAATCACTTCTAATACTAGGAACACCATAAACTTTATTAGGATCTCTTTCAATTGGTTGAAGTGATTTTAATTTTTGAGCATAATGATAATCTCTACCTAAATCAACATCAGGAGCAACAATTTTAGGAGTAACTGAATTAGCATCACCATGAATACATCTACCAGCATTCCATTGATCACCAAAATTAGATCTTTTACCATATGCAAAATCATCACCATATTTTGGATTAAGTGTTCCAAAATATTTACTCTTTCCTAACATATCAGTTGAAGCTGAACGAAAATCTTCAAGTCTTTTATCAACTATTTTAGTTTCTGGATAAGGACTATATAAATTATCAGTCATTAAACTTTTTTTAGCTCCATCTAATTCTTTATCAATATAATAACCAAAAATATGATTTTCAGGATCAAACATCCATTTATAATCTCTTTTCTGTTGTTCACCTGGATCAGTAAAACCATGTGTTTTATTATATAATTTCTTAACATCAGGTGGTTCATCAAGTAAAGCACCATTATATATTACATCTTTAGCATTCATAATTCCTTTTGTAGGAATACCAAAACGAAAACCATCAGATTTAACTTCTTCAGGCCAATTATAATTTCTCATAATTGATTTACCAAGAGGTTCTCTTTTATTAGATGGATATTGTGATTCTGCAATTTGATTCATAAAATATTTATTTCCATTTAAATTACTTCCTTTTATACAATCAGGAACATGTTCAGATGATTTTGTAGGAACACCATGAACAAGATCTTCATAATCTTTTGGATCATTATATACTCCATAATGTAATTGTTTTATTCCTGGAATTAAATGACGAGTATTACGAAATTTTGCTAAAGCTTCTGGGGTTGCTGCTGTTCCTGTATTATAAAGATCTGCACGAATTGATAAATCTGCTGTTTGACCTGTTGTTGCTGTTGTTACTCCACCCATTGGAATAAATGGTGTACTATCCCAGTATAATCCTTCGTTTGACATTTTATTTATTTTATATTTTTTTGATTTTTTTATTTTTATTTTTTTTTTTTTTGGGAGTTATATGAATATAATTTAATATTTATTAAGATAATATTTTTAATTAAAATATTTATATATATATTATCTTTCTTTTTAAATTATATAGATATTATTTTATTGATTTATATTTATAAATTTTTTTTTATCAAATGATTAAGGGTGGTAGTTTCTGTTTTTGATGATTTTTTTTTATTTATGATAATGAGTGAACTTTCATCATTAATAATATTTTGATTTAAATCACTTTGATTTTCTGATATTAATTGTTTTATATTCATTTCAATATTTTTATTATCATCATTATTAGAATATTTAGACATAGTATTCAATTTTTTTAAATGAATATTACTAGTCATTGATTGATTTTTATTATATATTACAATTTCAGTATGAGAACTATTTAAACATAAAGAAGAAATTTTCAATGGATTTATATTAATTGAACTATAGGTGTTTATATTTGAAATATTATTATAATCAGTGAAAGTAACTCTTTTATAATATTTAGTAAATAATGATTGAATAAGATTTTTTTTCCAATTTTTTCTTGAATATGGATTTCCATATAATGTAAAAATTTCTACCATCTTTATATATGAATATGTAGACATATTCCTAAAAATAAATTCAATATGATGAAGAAATATTTTAAATAAAAATATACAATTCTAAACTTAAATTAAATATACTTACAGTTAAAGATAATAATATAATAATAATAGATATATATTCTTTTTTAAAAAAAGAATTAGTTTTTTTTTTATATTTTTTCTTAATAAATTTGACTATTATATAAATAATATTTGCTATTAAATTAAGAGAAGATAAAGAAACAAAAGTTGAAAGAAATAAAAAATAGTTTTTATAATTATTTTTCCCTATACAATTTCCAATAAAAGGACAATGATGATCAAATTTATCAATACAAAAATTACATTTTTTACAATGTGAACAACCAGGAGGTCTAAATATATGACAAGTATAACAAAATTTAATTTTATATTTAATACCTCTAATATTATTTAATTTATTTTTATTCTCAAGAAATATATTTTTTATTTTTCCCCTATTAAAAATTGGTAATACACCAGGATCAGAAAAAATTAATATAAACTCATTAACAAAAGTAAATATATATAATATTAATTCAATAATAAATAAAATTATTCTTATTGAATTATCTAATTTCTATGTAACATAAATAATTATATACCATTATAATATAAATAATATAAATCCAAGTATAAATGTGAATATATAAATTTGTTAATAAACCATAATAAAATTGTACTCCTACAAAAATATTTCCTTTAAATAAAAAGTAATTTTTTCCTTTCCAAATTTGATATATTTTTTTTATTTTCAAATGTGTTGAATTATTATTATTGAAATTAAATGCAGTAATTTTATTTATTTTCATTTACTCAGAAGTAATTAATGTAATTATTCTTAATATAATAATTTAAAAATTATTATTTCTTTTTTTAAATATTTTATTTTTTCTAATGTCATTATTTAATGGAAAAAGTTTTTTAGATAGAAAAAATTTAAATATTAAACTAATAAAATATCCATTTAGAAATACATTTTCTAGAATTAAAACAGAAAAATATATTCCATCTTTTACCAAAGAATTGAAGAATAAAGAAGTAGAAATATTATCAAATACAGATTTATTAGCAAAATCTGCAAATAGTCATTTATCAGGATTAATGATTACTTCAAATAAAGATAAAGAAGATGAAATTAGAAGAATTAGTAGTAAAAAAAGTCATAAAAGAATTTATTCTGCTTTTAATATATCAAAAAAATTAAATTGTTTAAAAGATTATATTAAAAAATCATCAATATTTAATTCAAGAAATTCATTTAGTTTATCTGGTTCATTAACTAATGATAGGAATTTTAAATTTTATAAAAGTAAAAGTTTTTTTAATTTAAAAATAACTCCTTCAAAAGAAAAAAAAAAAGAAAATGAATATAATAATACTAAAGTAAATTCTCCAAATATTATAAGAAAAAAAAAAATAAAAATGAAAAGATGTATTTCACAAAAATCAGTAACATTAATGAAAGAAGTACCAAAAATTTATAATCAATTATCAAGAAATGCTTTATTCATAAAAGAAGGATTAATTAATAATATGAGTGAAAAAACATCAGATAATCAAAATATTAAGAAATATTTTACTGAAAGAGATGATTCTAAATCAATTAATAAAAATATTAATAACCTTATTTACTTAGATTTAAAAGAAAAAATTAAAAAAAAGAAATTTCAATATTTTAATTATGTTAAAAGTAAAGATTCAAATCTTATTAAATTAAGAGATTCAACTGCAAATTTAATAAATTTTGGTGATTATCTTGAAGAAATGGAAGATAATGTATTTTATATTTTTAGAAAATATTTATTAAAAAAATACCCACATCTTTCAAAAGATGCAGGTTTAAACATTCATACTATAAATAATACTAAAAAAAATAAGAATTTTGAAAAAATTGAAAAAAATGCTAATATTATTTTTTCTCTTTATAAAAAAAATCTACAAATTTTTGATAATATGAATCAAAAAATTTTACATCCAAAAATATTAAAGAATACAAAAAAAAAAGTATAAAAAAAATATTTAAAAATAATTATATTTACTTATTAATGCTACTAAAATAAATTATAATATTTTATTCTCTATTAAAAGATTTCCTATTTTTGGAATTAAAATCATCAATAATAGCAATACTTTCAATTTTATTTTTAATTTCTTCATTTTTAATAATATTATTATCTTGTATAAAAATCAAACTAGATTTAGTAATACTTTTAATCATTTCAGGAGATCTCATTAAATCAATTAATAAATAATATAATTGTTCCTCTTTTAAATAATCTTTTTTAATTCTTGCAATTCTAATTCCTTCACAAACATTTAATAATTTATTAGGTAAAACCATTTCATAAAACATAACAAGTTCTGCACTACCAAGAAAAATTGACCTTAAATAATTACCACCAACAACAATAAAAGCCATATAAAAAGTTAAAACACTATAACCAAAAGTTAATGAAGAAAATTCATCTGAAAAAGTTGTAATATCTATTCCTTCTATATTACTATTATTTTTATTATTTAATGATTTAATATACCAAAATCTATATTCTTTATCTACAATTAAACCTAAATTTATACTTTGTTTTTGTGGTATTAAAGTTATTGGTCTTTGTTCAGATGGTACTCTTATAAATTTTGAAAATGAATTATTTAAAAAAATATACTTTGATTTTAAATTACTTATATTATCACTAATAAATAAATTTTTTAATTGTTCTTGTGTTAAATTATATTCTTCATATTTATATAATGATTCATCACTTTTACCATATTTTCTAGTAAATGAATAAGTTAAACGTAAAAAAAAACTATATGAATTATCTTTAATATTTTTTATTAAAGATTGATAAGATTGTGGAGAAATATCCCAATTAAAATCACCATATCCTCTAATTGTAACATTTTGAATTTGTTTATCTTTATAATAACCTAAATACATTTTTAATTCAGGATCAGTTTTATTTGAAGTTGTTAAATTTTTATATAAATTACTATCAAAAGCTTTAATTTGAGAAGTAGAACTTTCTAATAATGTTAAATTACCACTTTGAATACTATTATTAAAATAAAATTGAACTTTCATATAAGTTCCAATAATTGAATTAAGTTGAGTTGAAGGATTTAAAGAAGAAAATAAAAGTAAAGGACTGAAAATAAAAAATAAAACAGAAATTAATAAAGACCAACCCATAGTAATTTTTAAAAATAAAGTTCTTTTAGTTCCAATTCTTCTTCCCATATATGATTTATTATAACATTTACTAATAAATAACATTGCATTTATTTCTTCAAATTTTAACCATTGCCAAATTTCCAATGCAGTTGGAGTAAATGACCAATCAATAAAATTTTTTAATTCAAATAAAAATGGAATTACTTTGAAAGTTTTAAATATTAAATAATATGTCATACTTGATCCTGCCATTAAAGAAGATAATTTTCTCATTCCTGCTAAACCATATTTTATTTGAAGACCTGAAAAAGTAAAATAAAAACAATACAAAATATAAAAAATTAAAATATAATTATTTGTAAATAATTCATTTACAAATGATACATTTTTTAAACTAATCATTATATTTGTGTTTGATCCTATAGTTGGTAAATACCAAAAAATAAAAATATGAATAAAGATTACTGAAAATATTTGAAGAACAAATTTATAGATTATACTATATTGAATTCCTTCATTTTGATAAGATATTAATTCATATTGAGTTGAATTTTTTAATTCTTCAAATGCACCATCATAATTTCTAAATTTTTTATTTTGCTGTGTTAAAATTTTTGTTACATCTTCCCCTGTTTCTTTATTATATATTTTAAATTCTATTTTTTTAATTTTTCTTGAATTTTGTAAATAAATATATCTATCAAATACACAAAAAAACAAATGTATAAAAAGGAAAATTAACATATTTTTTGAAAATTGTTTTACTTGTAAACTATCACCATTTAATAATAATTTATCTTGTTCCATTCTTGTATAAAATAATATGATATAAATAATAATCAGTATTTGAAAAATAGTATATAAAAAATAAAAATCTTTTCCAGGTTTTTCATTTCTAATATAATATAAATTATTATTAATAAATGACTTAATCTTTTTGTATAACCCATTTGTTTCATAATTGACTGGATCTCCAAATATTGATTGAATTTGATTATAATTTAATATTTTTGGGATTAATCTAAATTTCTCTTTTGCTTTTTTTGATTTGTAAAATTGAATTCTTTTATTTGCTTCTTCTATTGTCTCATAATCATTTTCAATTTCATACCAAAGTCCTTTTTTAATTAATAAAAATTGATTAATTAATAAAACAGTTAAAACTAAAAAATCAAAAATTAAATATTTAAATAATCGCATAAATTCATTTTCTTTATATCTTTTAAATCCAAATCTAGATAAAATAGAATCTTTATTTTCAAGATTCTCAAAAAATTTTTTTAATTTTGGATAATTTGAATCTTGTTTTAAAATAATATTAACAAAATTTAATTGAATAACAAATTTAATAAAAATAACAGTTGAACTTAAAAATAAACAAAATTTCCAAAAACCTTTTTTAGGTCTTGGATATTGAATAATTCCAAAAACAAAAACTAAAACAGTCCAAAAAATTGAAATTAAACTTCCATAAGCAAAATTATCAATTACCATAAAAAAATAACATGTATATTCAAAATTTTCTATTATATAATTATAAATTGATTGGAATAAATATATAAATAATTTTCCTTTTGAAAAATAATTTTTAAAAAATAAATTTCTGATTTTATGTTTTTTTTCATAATATTCTGCACTTGGAAAAAAAATATCTGAATCAATTTCTTTACTTATATTTATTTGTTTAGTTAATAATTTTTTTAATTGATTTTCTTCTTCTTTTAATTTAATTTCTTCTTCTTTTAATTTCTTTTCTTCTTCTTCTTTATTTGAATCAAATGAAATATTAGATTGATAAAGTTCATTTTTTTTATTTTCATTTTTTAAATCAATTTGAATTAAATTTAATTGTTCTTCTTTTTGTTTTAAATTCTCTTTAACATCATCAATTTCTTTAATATTATTTTTATATAAATCAAATTTATCGGCATTTTCTTTTTCAAATTTTTTAATAATTTCTTCTAATTCTGAATAAGTTAAATCATCACCTTGTAAAATTTTTAATATTTCTTCTTTATTATTTATTCTATTTGAATTAATATATCTACTTCCATAATGAATTCTTAATGCTAATTTAACTAACCAATGTTTTCTTACTAATTTCCCTAATGTAATTTCATTATTTCTTTTTTTTATTTTTATATTTGAATTATTTTCATCAGAGTAGTTTATTTGAATTTTATTATTCCAATTTTCAATCATTTCTTTTAATGAATCTAATGTTTCTTCAATTTTTATTCCTTCATCAAGTCTATCATTCATTAATCTTATTCTATGATTATTAAATAAGAAACTATGTAATTTTCCTATAATATATGATTGATTTAAATATTCATAATGATATTTTAAAATATATTTTTTAAATTCATATGATGAATATACTACTTCTTGTAATAAAAGAAGGAAATAACAAAATATTTTAGCCATTGTTGCTATTAATTGATTTTTATTAATGAAATTTGTTTTTGAATTAAAATCAATTAATCTTCCATAACCTAAAATATTCATAAATTCTTGAAATGTATCTGAATTGGTTTTAAAAGTATCTAAAGGAATTTGGAAAATAAATTGAATCATTAAATCAAAAAATAAATAAGGTTTCATAAAACCTATTATTCCATTTTTTAAACCCCATTTTTTTGCACTTAAAAAATGACAAATGTTATAAATATAATATATACTAAATGAAATATAACCTATTGATATTAATCCTCTATTTAGTGAGGAAAATATTAAAATATATACTAAAACAAATTGATGTAAAACTAAAAATAAATAATTTCTTAATTTTTGAAATTTTTTGACTACTTTATTTTTATTATTTTTAATATGATTTAATGACTTTTTATTTTCTTTTTCTTCATTTATTATGCTTTCACTAATTTCTTTTGAATAAATTAATTTTAAATCTAAATCATATGAAAATTTCATATTATAAATAAAATTTTCATATTTTTGACGTGTTAAAAATCTTAAACTAGAAAATTTTTCACTATATTTTTTATATAATTTATTAATTTTAATATTTTCATTTAATTGAACAACATATATAGAAAAAGAGAAAAATTCTAAATAAAAATATAAAACTATTAAAATAATAACATCAATCCATAAAGTTCTAATTTGATATTGATAAACTCCACAACTAAAAAAAAATCCCCATTTAGTTCCTAAAGTTTCAACATACCAAGGAATATGAAAAATATTAAATATATCTATAAGTTTTTCATTATTAGAAAATGGATTTGTAATATAAGAAATATTACTAACAAAAATTAAATATTGAAGGTTAAAAAGAATTAAAACTATACTTGAAATATAAAATATAGTTTTAGTATTTATTCCTTTTATTTTATAAGACCAAATTATTATAAACAAAAAAATATATGAAATTATATTTAATTTTATTATTGCTGCCAATAAAATTAATATAATAATAAAAACTTCAAGAAAAGATTTAATTGCTTTTTGAAATGAAATAGAATAACCAACTATTTTATTTCTTAAATACTTAATTTGAGAATCATCTTTAGATTTAAATGAACCATATAAATGTCTAAATTTAGGAATAATATTTTCATGAATTATATCAAAATTATTATCCTTTTTATTTTCATCAAAATTTAATATATCATTATTATTTTCAATATCTTCATTAAATTCAACAATATAAAATGAGTTATCATTAATATTATTACTATTATTATTATGATTTTCATTATATAAATTATTATTTGAATCATTTTTTAAATATTTTTTACTATTTATTAAATTTAAATCTTCATCTTCTGGTTTTTCTAAACTAAATTTAGAAGTTCTTTTCCCAAAACTTCCTCCTCTTTTTCTTTTAGGCAAATTTTTTTTTCTTAATTCTGCATTTTCTAAATTAACTTTTATTTGTTCGAATTTAGAAAAGAAATATGCTCTGACACTAAATAAAAAAATAATTAAAAAATAACCAAATGAATATGTAATAAAACTTTTTTGATTATTTTCATTTGAACTATATACTCCTAATAAATATATTATTGAATTTACTAATTTCATTTTATTTGTGTCTTTTTCTTTTTCCAAGAATTTAAATACTATACTAACTGAATAACACAAAGATATAAGTGTTAAATTCAATTGCCAAACTAGATTAAAATATTCTTTTTGAAGAGAATGTGTTGTTTGAAAATGATTTTTTTTTTGAGTTTCATATAATTGAAAATTTTCTTTTTCATTTTTTGGAATTTCTATTATATTACTATAATAATTTTTAAAAGATTTCATAATATAAAAACTAAAAATTAATATTTCAATTAACATTGAAATAGAAAGCATCCAATAAATAGATAATATTGCAACAACTAAAAAAACAATAATCCAATAATAGTGAAGAATATAATATAATACATAATAAATTTTTTTAGAATATGCTTGTAAATCATCATCATTTAATAAATAAGTTTTGTGATAATCTTCACTTCCATCACTAAAAATTTGAGAATTAAATTTTTTATCAGATGAATTTAATTTCAATTGTCTATCTATTTCAGCATATAATGCAATACTAATAATAAACATAATCATATATGGTAATAAAGATTTAGTGTAATCAGCATCAAATAAAAATAAACCAATTAATTCTAAATTTCTTCTTGATTGAGGTGAATTTAATGCATTCCAAAAACTTAGTGGTCTCTTATTTAAAAATTGAACAATGTAAATAATTACAAAATTTATAATTGATGATAAAATAAGGAACCAGACATATATAAAAATATTTTCATTATTTTGATATTTATTTCCAGCAATTTTAATATATTTATAATATATTATAAAAGTTATGAATAATTGAAATAAAAATAATAAGTTATTGTCTTTTAATTGTAAACAAACAATAAAACATGGAATAATAAGCCAAATATATACTCCAAATATAAAATCACATATTGTAATTAAAAAAAATTTTATTGAATTTCCTATTTTTTGATTTTGTTCTATTAATTGGAAAATTGAAAATGTTTTACTTTTACATTTTTGAAATATTATACTTGTTGAATTACAATATTCTATATATAAAAAGTAAAAAGCAATCCATGAATAATGAATATTTTTTAAATTATCAAAAAATAATAGTGATAATAAATTATATATATTTGAATTATTATCATTAATTTCATTTTTTGGATAAATGAAATAAACAATATATTTTAGAGTGAAAAAAATATTTAAAAAAACTAAAAATCCAAAATAGTATTCATCAATATTTTTAGAAAATACAAAAATAGAAATAATAAATAATAAAACTATTTCATTAAATATATTTATATTTTGACATATACTTAAATAAAAAAATACTGTCACCAGAATTGAATTAGTAATGGAAACAATTTTAAATATTATTTCAATTCCTTGTAAAATATAATTTCCTTTAAAATGAGTTTTAATTAATTCCTTAATTTCTTTTTCTTTCAATTTTTTTTTTTTTTCAATATCTTGTCTATGTAAATCATAGAATTTAAAATATTTCATTTGAATATAAATATAAATATAAAAAAAAGTAATAATAGTTATTTTAATCCCCATATGTAAAAAAAGATAAACACCTTCATAATTATCTAAACCAAATAATTTATATTGCTTTAATGATTCAAATTTTTTAATATTATAAACATAACCAACCACAAAAACTAAAAGTAATAAAGGAAAAATAGTAAATTTAGTAATATTTAAAAAAAAATTCATATTTTCCATATAAATACTTAAAAAAATCCATATAATTAAAATAACATTTGCATAAGTTAAATATAAATTAACCCAAATAATAATACCAATTCTACATAAATGAAGAAAAAATTCAGGAGTAAAACAATATTTTATAATATATAATTTAATTTTATTATATAATGATAAATGTTTTGATTCAGTATAAAATCTAATTATTCCTTGTGCAACATCAATTGATTCATTCATATTATCATATGAATCAATTAATTCAGTTGTAAGATGATTTTCAATATCATTTTTATCATAAATTTTTCTACTTTTTAATTTTGCAAATAAAAATAATGAACAATAACTAAAATAAAAAAAAATAAATGAAACAATATTTAATATTATATAATTTTCAAAATAAAAATCTTCTAATGCATTTGTTGATTTTTTATATAACTCAATTATACCATAATCTTCATAAAATTGTTTTAATAATTGTTCTTTTGATTTATTTCCCTTTTCTTTTATAAATAATTTTTGTAAAAAAATATTAAAGCAAGGACAATTAAATATATAGTTGATAATAAAATAAAATGGAATGAAATATTTTAAAAAAAATGCAATTTTTTTTCTTGTCCAATGATTTAATCTTAAATTAAATAAAACAGAAGAAAAATCAATTAAAATTAAAAATAATAAAAAAGCATTTATTATTGTTGATTTAACAATTGTTCCTAAACACATAAAATATAATCCAAATGATAAAAGACTATTTTCATTCCCTTTCCAACTTTTTATAAATTTTAAACTTTTTGCTGAAAAATTTTCCCAATTAGAATCATTAAAATTATTTATTGAATAAAATATAAATAATAAAAAAAATTCAAATAATATTATTCCCATATCAAAAAGAGAAAATTTGATATTTTCAAATTTAATATTAAAAATTTCAAAATAAATTTTATAAGGTAATATTTCATTACCAAATATTTTATATATAGAAAATAGAAATCCTTTTATTAAAATATAAATAAATTGGAGCAAAAAAGTAATTTTGATTATAGTTTTTGTAAACATAAATAATTGTTTTGAATTTACATTTATTAAAATTGATATTAAAAAAAAGGATAGAAAAATATGGATTATATTCAAATATGAATATGAAAATAATGAAATTATTAAATAAATGATAGAAATAAAAATATAAGAATAAAATTGGAAATTTAGTTTTCTGTTATAATTATTATATTTATTACTTTTTTTTATTTCATCATCATTAATATTTCTTTCTTCTTGATTTTTAAAAATAAATATATTTTCTTCAGGTTCATCATTAGAAATTTCTAAAAAATGTGATTTGTTATTTTCATTATCATCATCTATTATTTTTTCATCCATGAATGAATATTATCAAAATAAAAAAAAATAAATAATTATATATTTAAATAAAAAATAAATTTTATTTATCTTAAATGGAATCAATAAATCCTCAAGAACAAATCCAAGATAATTTCCTTTTAGAAAACTTACCAGGAGCAAATGAAATGTTATCAAAAACTCTTCCAAACAAAGATATAATGTTTTATCCATTTTCTCAAAATCAAACATCATATTTAAAAGCATTTGATTTTATATCTCAAAAAAATATAAATGAAACAGAAGACTTTGTATCAATAGATACAACAAAAAATACATCAAATGTTCCAAAAACAAAAGGAAACAAATCAAAAAAAATAACACAATATAATACAAATCAAATAAAAAAAAATCAAATAAAAACTAATATTTACACTCCACAACTTCCAAGATTTAAAATAACTCAAACAATAAATCCAGAAGTTTCATGGAAAATAATTGCAGATTTCAATAAATTAATTCTTGAAAAATTAGTATTAAACAGTGATATAAAAATAAAAGTAGAAGACAAATTAATTTTAGGTGACATATATCAATTACAAGAAGATTTAGATGAGAAAGTATCACCAATGAATCCATTATCATTAAATAAATATGAAAATATGAAATTTTTTGGTAATATAACAACATTAGATGATGAAAGAATAAAAAATGGAACAGATCAAGGAAATATTTTTGTAACAGATAAAATATTATCAGTAATTATGACATGTGTTTATTCATCACATCCATGGCATTTAAAAATAACAAAATTAGGAGGAAATATTTATATTGATAAAATGGAAAATTCTGAAATTGATTTAGTAACAGTAAATGAAAGTGATAATACACCAAATGATGAAGATGATAGAAATATAAATGGTTATAAATCACTTGCAATTGAAGCTACATTAATTAATGAATTTATTAAAGAACAAATGCTTGATTTTGATAGTGAATTATTAGAAGATGATGGTCCTAATCCTTTTATTGATGAAAATATAAATAAAGAAGATATTGAACATTTAGGTTATCGATATAGATTATGGAAAATTGATGATATGGATATTTTAGTTCGTTGTCAAGTTCATTCTTTTAATTATGTTGATGATGATGATAATGAGGAAAAAAGTTCTGATAATGAAGAAGAAGAAGAAGAAAAATTAGATTATGAATTTACTAATGTTTATGCTGTGAATGAATATGATAAAAATGTTTATTTGAGTAAAGAAGGAAATTTAACTGGTCCTTTACTTAAAAAAGAATTATTAAATAATCATTTGAAATTAACAAAATGGGGAATTTGTTCTTATTTAGGAGGAGTTAATAAAATTAAAATTGGGTTTGTTACTAGAAAAAATGTTAAAGAAAATAATGAACATTATATTACTGGATTTTATGATATTAGTACTAATGATTTGTTGAAAATTACTAATTTTAATAAAAGAATTGCTTGGGGAATTTTTAAAGAAATTATGGATCATGTTAAAAGAACAAAAGATGATGCTTATTTTATTTTAATGAAAACTCTTGGAGTTACAAATGCTAAATCAATGCTTAAATTATATAAAGTTCCTGAAGAATATTTTAATAATTTGGATAATGAAGATTAAAAAATATTTATAAAATATATTCAATTTAATTAATTTTTTTTATTTTTATTAATTTTTAAATACTTATGTATTTCATATAAATAAATTTAAAAATTATTAATATGAAAATTTTTAAGTCTTCAAGAAATAAAGAAAAAATAAAATATGCATTAAAATACTCAAATAATACTTTGTTTAGTCAAAGAGAAAAATCAAGAGAATTTTCCCCAAAATCAAAAATAAAAACTTTATCAAATTTTACAGATTATAAAAAATCTTTACCTATATTGACACAAACTACTTTTCCAAATTCATTTAGAAATGAATCAGTTAATACTGGATATAATCCAATATTAACACAAACTAATTTTACTGAATTTTTAGGTGATACATTTTATATTACAGATACAAAAAAAAAACATAATAAATGCTTAACTGAAGGCTCTTCTTTTAATGAAAATTTTTCATTTAGAAAAGATGATAAAAAAATAGAAAATGAAGATATTAAAATTTTAAAAATATTTGAAAATAAATCAATATCAAAATCAAGTGGTAAAAAAAGTTTACTTGATTTAAAAAGATATAAATGTCAAAGAACAGATAGAGTTCATGATTATATAAATAAAACAAGAGATATTGTATTATTAAATTTTTCAATGAAAAGTAGAAAAGAAAGTTCTATTAGATTATATGAAAAATATAATAATGAAATTGAAGCTGTTGAAGATATAATAAATGGAGTTAGAAAAGCAAGTAATCTTTTTACTAATAAATTTTTAAATAAATTGACTGATTATGTTAAGTATTTAGAATTAAAAAAAGAAATAGAAAAAAATAAAAATTCTGATTTAAATGAAATTATATTAAAATTAAAAATAGAAATTTCACAACTTGAAAATAAAATAAGAACAATTGAAATAGATAAAAATAGTTATTTTAAATGGTTATATTTTCAAATAATTGTAAAAGAAAAAAGATTAACATTACCAATTTATTATAAATATATTTTAGAAGAAAGTGAAATTAATTTTAAAAAAAATATGTCAACTTTTATTCAATCAGAAAGAAGAAGTGTAGAATTTAAAAAGCAAAATACTAAAAATTTTAATAAAAAAAGAACTATTGAAAGAAAACTAACAAGAAATTCTTTTTTTGATAATGCAAATTATATTATTAATCAAGGAGAAAATTTTTTTAATCAATATAAACATTTATCAAAAAAAGAAATTTTAAGAATTAGAGAATATATTTATAATCCAATATTTAATTCTGCTGATGAATTTTTAGATATGTTTACAAAAATAAAAAATAATACTATAAATAATTTACAAGAATATAGTAATTTACAAGATCAAATTTGGGAATTAAAAAATGAAAGAAATAAAATTCAAAATCAAAGATTAAAAGAACTTGAATCAACTGAAAAATTTATTGAAGAAAAAAAAAAAGAATTAGAAATTCAAAAATCAAAAAAAGCATCTTTAAAAAAAGAAATTCATGAATTAAAAAATATAATTAAAAATATATTGAAAATGAAAAATAATAATAAAGAAAAAATAGATTTTGTAAAAAAACAAAGTATATTTGAATTACCAAAATATATAAAAAAACCAAAATCAACTTTAAAAGAATCAATAGAAATTGTATATCAAACATGTAAACAAGTAAATATTGAAATTGAAGATGCAGAGAATGAAAATTTGATTAAAAAAAGTAAACAAAATGTATTTTTAGATAAACTTTTTGAAATTGAAGAAGTAATTGATTATTTACATAATAAAATTTTATATTATAGAAGTATTCAAACATTTGAAGATTATAAAAAAATTAGATCTAATATTGATAAAATGCATATGAAAGAAAATGCTAGAAAACAAAGAGAAGAATATAATGAAAAATATAATTTATTGAAAAAAAAAGTTGAACAAAGAAATAATAAAATATATTTTTTATCAAGACCTTTCCAAAATTTTATAAATTTTAGTAAAAAAAAAAATTTAAGTTCAAATTTTAAAAAAGGAAATTTAACTGAACCAACGTTTAAAGATTATATGTTTGATATTATTAATTCAAATGATTCTTCAAACGAATCTGAAGATGATTTAGATTAATATATTAATAATTATTTTTTTATTTAAATAATCTAAAAAATTAATAATTAATTATATCATAAAATTTCTACTCAAAACTTAAATTAGATTCTATTGAATTTATTTTATTTATTATTTCTTTATATTCTTTCTTTTTTTCTCTTTTTTTTATATCTTGTTCATAAACTTTATAAATTTCATTTAAACCAAAAGAATATAAGGAAATCATATAACTATTTTCTCTTAGCATTTCTCCTTGGTCAATTAATTCTTTATTTTTATTTATATAATTAATAAATTCTTTTAAATCATTATATTTTTTATTTTGAACATTTCTATTCAAATACTTTAAATAACTTATAAATAAAGATTTAATACAATCAAATTTAGTCTCTTTTAATATTAATTTATATAAACTTTCAGCTTGTTTTATACCTTCACTATTTATTTCTTTTAATATAGCAATTGCAGTTAAAAATTTAATATTATTTCTTTTTCTTTCATTACATAAAGTATCTTTTTCATTCATTTTATTTATAAAACTTAGTTGAGATGATGAAGTAATTGATACTTCATCATTAATTATATTATGTTCTAGATTTTTTATTTTTTGTTGATATATTTTTTTTTCATTTGTCAATATTTTTTTATTAGAAAATTGATTATATATTCTTCTTGTTGTAAATCTTAATTTTAATTTATCTTCTAATGTTAACATTTTTGATTTAATTAAGTAATTAATTGCTAATTCTTTATTGGTATATGGTTTATCTTTTAATTCAATTTTGATTATTTTTTTTGATGATTTTTTTTTAAAATTTTCTTTTTCTAATTCAGGATTTTTTACCATTTCATCTAATTCAATAACAGTTTTAATTGTTTTATTACTCTTTTTAGAACTATATTCGTTTGGATTTGTATTAACTTTATTAGCTTCAATAAAAGTTAAACTCATTTTTTTTTTATCATTTTCTATACTACAATTATTGGGAGTATTATAATAAATATTTTTAATATTACTATAATTTAAACAATCATTATCAAATGAATCAATATTTAATTTAGGATGTTTTTTTTTATTAGAATAATAAATCTTTTTTTCAGAATTTGAAAATTTTTCAGTAATATTTTCTAATTGTTCAATAAATTCTTTTTTCATTATTTCAATTTGATTACATAAAAATGCACATTTAATAGTAAAATGAGTAACTGTCATATCAATAAAATGTTTTAATTCACTTTTATTATTTAAATAATTATTTCCATTTCTTAAATTTGTTGAAGTGTTTAATTTCATATGAGAAGAATAAATATTTCTTTTATTTACCATTTTATTTGGATATTGTAAGAATGTAGTCTTTTTATCTTTCATTTTCAAAATTAATATATAAAATTTAATTAAAAAAATATAAATTATATATAAATAAATATATTTTAGGAATAAAAATAAAATATTTTTCAAAGGAATTATTCTGTTTGAATAAATAATGAATTATTTTTTAATATTTTGTTATTCAATTTTATCATTATCATCATCTTTTATATCATCATAGGCTTTATATAATTCCTTATCATTTTCATTTGGATAAATAATAATTTTACCTATTTCATCTTCTTTTTCATAAATAGAAGATTTTATACTTGAATCATTAGAACTTTTTAAACTATCAAATGCTGAATTTGGAGCTTCTGAATTTTTTATTGTTTTTACTTTTAAACTTTCTATTTTATTATTTTGAATTTGAATTTTATTAATTTTTTTTTTTAAATCATCATAAAATTTTTTTTGACTTTCAGTTGAACATTTATTATAATATATTACAAATAAATATAAACCAATAACCATTAAAATAATTCCAACTAAAATTATAATAATAATAATTAATCTTTTATTTTGTCTTTTTAAATTACAAGATTCTTTTATTAATTTTCCAAATTTTCCTCTTTGTCTAAATCTATTTGTTTCATTATGAATATACTTGTCTTTATATGGTTTTCTTTGAGGAAATCTTTTATCTTTTTCTGGAAAATCATTTTGATCATTATTTTCTTTTGGTTGAATTGTTTCTGTATTTTTAATTAAAATAAAAAATAAAAAACAAAAAATAATATATTTCACTTTTGACATATTACTTTTGGTTTGTTATTTTATTCTATTTTATTAAATTAATTTTAATATATCCACTTAGTTTTATTTTATTTGAATTATTCGAAATAAATATATAAAATAGAATTATTATTTTTTTTTTAATTTTTTTAAAATTGAACAAATGGGGAATAAATGTACAAATAAATGTACATGTTGTAAAAATGAAAATGAAACAGATTTATCAAATAATATAATTAATGAAGTATATAAAAGCTCACTATATGATATGAATACTTTATCAGAAAGAAAAGGAAATAACCAAATATCAGATTTAAGTTCAAGATTTTTAAAATATGAACCAAAATTACAACCTTCATTAACTCCACAACAAACAACTCAATTGAATAAATATATAAGGGGGTATTTATTTAGAAAAAATTATAATAAAAGTTTAAAAAATATACTAATTGAAAGCTCAAATAAGATATATTCTGAATTTATAAAAAAATATTTTCAAAATTCAAAAGTTAACGAAATTTTATATTCAAAAGACTCAAAAATACAATCAATTCTTTCAATTAATTGGGATGAATATTATTCAGAAGATCCAATAGAAGAAACCAAAGAAGAAATATCAAAAATAAAAAAATATAAAAAAGGAATGATAATAAAATACCATGACAAAAATTTAAATTTATCAAATATAAATGAAATAATTAAAGAAGGAGATTCTTTATATAAAGGAGAAGTAGATATAATAACAAATAAAAGATGTGGAATAGGTGAATTAATTTATAAATCAGGAGCACAAAAATATGGAACTTGGTATAATAATGAATTTATAGGATGGAATAGATTAATTGATTCAAATGGTGTTTTATTTATAGGATTATTTTTAAAGAATGAATTAAATGGAAAAGGAATAAGATATATTAAAGAAAAAAATTTATTATATAATGGAGATTTTGTAAATGGATTAAGAGATGGAAATGGAATAGAGGAAAGTGATTCTGCAAAATATGAAGGTCAATTTTATAAAGATAAAAAATGTGGTAAAGGAAAAATTGTTTTTAATTCTGGTGATACTTATGAAGGTGGTTTTGAGAATAATAAATTTAATGGTGAAGGACATTATATTTGGAAAAAAAATGGACATGAATATATTGGTGAATATTTAAATGGACAATTTAATGGTAAAGGAATATATAAATGGAATGAAAATGAATATTATAGAGGAGATTATAAAATGGGTGTTAAAGAAGGTAATGGTGAAGTTAAATATGCTAATGGAAAAAAATATTCTTGTCCTTTTGTTAATGGGAAACCTAATGGTATTGGTATTTATGAAGATGGAAAAGGAAATAAAAGTGAAATTGAGTTTGTTGATGGGAAAATTAATAGGAATTTTAAACCTAGAAAATAGTTTAAAGGAAGTTTTATGATTATATTAAAAGTGTTATTATTATTGTTTTCAAAGTAATAAATTAAATTAATTTTTTAATTAATTATATATTGATTATAAAATATTTAATTTTTTAATTTAAGAAATTAAATTAATATCTTATTAAATTTCTTATTAAATTGAAAATTAAAATTATAAAATAACCCCCATATTAATTATTAAATATTTAAAAAATATTATTTAGTAATGTCAAAAGTGGTAAAAACAGATGTAAATGATATAATAGGAGATTTGAATTCAATGAAACCAGAAAGACAGAAAATAGCAATAAAGAAGATAATATCAGCAATGACAATAGGAAGAGATGTAAGTAAATTATTTCCACAAGTAGTTAAATGTATAATAACACCAGATTTAGAATTAAAGAAATTAGTATATTTATATATAATAAATTATGCAAGATCAAAACCAGTAGAGACATTATTAGCAGTAAATGCATTTAAAAAAGATGCATCAGATTTTAATGGTAATCCATTAACAAGAGCATTAGCAGTAAGAACAATGGGATGTTTAGGAGTAGAACAAATAATGCAATTTTTATGTGATCCATTAAAAGATGCATTAAATGATAAAGATCCATATGTAAGAAAAACAGGAGCAATATGTGTAGCAAAAATATATGATATAAATGCACAATTAGTAGATGAACAATTTGGATTTATAGATAAATTACAAAATATGTTAGAAGAAGAATCTAATGCAATGGTAATAGCAAATTGTATATGTTCATTAATAGAAATATCTACAACTAAAGGTGAAGATATGTTACATATTAATTGGAAAAAATGTAGACATTTAATGGGTGCATTACATGAAAATAATGAATGGACACAAATTTATTTATTAGAAGGTATATCTAAATATAATCCTAAAAAACAAGATGAAATTAATGAAATTATTGAAAGAGTATTACCATGTGTATCACATTCTAATTCTGGTGTTGTATTATCAGTTATTAAAATATTAGTTAGATTATTAGATTTAGTTGAAAATCCTGAAATTATTAGAAGTGTATGTAAAAAAATTACACCTAGTTTAGTTACATTATTATCTTCTGAACCTGAAATACAATATGTTGGTTTAAAAAATATTAATATATTAATACAAAAAAGACCAATTATATTTGAAAAAGATATTAAAATGTTTTTTTGTTCATTTACTGAACCATTATATAATAAATTAGAAAAATTAGATATATTATATAAATTAGTAAGTATGAATAATATTGATATGGTATTAAATGAATTAAAAGAATATTCTTCAGATGTAGATATTAAATTTGTAAGAAGAAGTGTTAAATTAATAGGACAATGTGCAATTAAATTAGAAAAAGCAGCACAAAGATGTGTAGAAACATTAGTAGAATTAGTTAAAACACAAATTGGATTTGTAATACAAGAAGCTATTATAGGATTAAGAGATATATTTAGAAGATATCCAAATACTTTTGAAGGTGCTATGACTATTATAAATGAAAATTTAAGAACTTTAGATGATCCTGAAGCTAAAGCTGCTTTAATATGGATTATAGGTGAATATTCTGATAGAATTGATGGTGCTGAAAATCAATTAAATAAATTTATTGATAATTTAAAAGAAGAACCTTATATTGTACAAATTAATATTTTAAATAGTGCTACTAAAACATTTTTAAAATGTCAAACTGAAGAATCTTATAATATATTAAATCAAATATTTGATTTTTGTACTAAAGAATGTGAAAATTCTGATATAAGAGAAAGAGGATATATTTATTATAGATTAATGTCAATTGATCCACAATTAGCTTCTAAAATTATTATAACTGAAAAACCTAAAATAAGTGAAGATATATCTGGATATGATGAAATATTATTAGAAAAATTAATGGATAATTTAGGTACTTTATCTACTATTTATTCTAAACCTCCTGAATTATTTGTTAAAAAAACTAAAAATAAATATTTTGAAGATGAAGAAGAAGGAGAATATGAAGAATCTACATTTAATGTAATAGAAAAAGAAAATGAAAATAATATAGAAAATAATATACAAAATAATATACAAAATAATAATAATAATATACAAAATAATAATATACAAAATAATTTATTAGATATAGATGATGTATTAAATAATAATAATATACAAAATAATAATAATGATTTAATTGGATTATTTAATAATAATAATAATAATATTAATAATAATTTTATTAAAGTACCTAAAATGATTGTTATTCAAGAAAATACAAATGGAGTTTCTAATAATAATAAAGGATTAGAAGTTGAATCTTCTATTTATAGAACTAATAATGGATTAATATTACATATTATTTTTAATAATAAATCTAGTGGTATTAATATTAATAATTTAATTATTCAATTTAATAAAAATTATTTTGGTCTTTATATTGATCCTAATTGTTTAAATAATATTAATATTCAACCTAATCAAATAATTGAAAAATTTATTCCTATTACTATTAATCAACCTGATATTACTAAAATACCACAAAATAATCCTCCTTTTACTATTCAAACTGGTTTAAGATGTAATTTAAATGAATATTATTTTGTTATTCCTATTATGTTTTGTGTTCTTTTTATTCCACAATCTAATATTATTTCTATTCAACAATATCAAAATTTATTTATGAATATTCAAAATAATGATTCTGGTATTCAAATTGATAATTTAAAATATCAAAATATTAATTCTATTATTGAAAGATTAAAAAATAATTGTATTTATTTAGTTAATCAAAATGATAATAATTCTAATATTCAATTATATTTTTATTCTATACTTACTAATAATCAAACTATTTTTACTGGTATTATGTTTAATCCAAATCAACCTAATTCTTGTAATGTAATGTGTAAAAGTGAAAATAATTTCTTAATTCAATATTCTCTTCATGCAATTAAATTTATATTAACCACTGATTATTAATCAATTATATACCACTTTCTATTTTTATTTTAAAAAAATATATAATATTTAAATAATACTAATTATCTAATATTTAAACCTAAATTAATTATTTAATTTATATTATTTATGATTTTCATAACAATATCTTTAAATATATTATATTTTCAAAACAACTAAAATAACTTTTTTAATTTACAACAAAAATATATAATTCTAAATATTAAAAATTTTTATACCAATCATCAAATCCATTAAAATCTTTATTATTTTTTTTAATAGTTCTTTCAACAATATTATTTTTAACATATTCTGTAAATTCAATTCCTTTATTAGGATCTTCTTTAGGTTTCTTTAGCTTAGGAATTTCCGCAGGTTTAATATTTAAAGAATATAATCCTTCCCAATCAAAATCAGAAAAAAAAATATGATTTTTAATTTTTTGAAATTTACACAATCTGGAAAAAGGACTTTTACTTAACATTTCAATCATTAATCGCTTAAAACTAATATCTTTACAATTATTAGGAAATTTCAATTGATCTCTTCTAATTGAATAATAAATTTCCATAGGATCATCAGTATTGGCTCCAAAGGGAACATAACCACAATAAAATTCATAAATACAAATTCCAATAGACCAAATATCAACTTGAAAAGAGTATCCTTCTCCACTAATAATTTCAGGAGCCATATAATGTGGTGTTCCAGTAATTGTTAAATTTCTATCTGTAACTTGTTTTGCAGTACCAAAATCTATTAATTTAATAAAACCATTTTCACATACCATTACATTTTCTGGTTTTATGTCTCTGTATATAAAATTATTTTTATGTAAATAATCTATTACTAACATCATTGATGCTCCATAAAATTGAGTTTCACGTTTGTTTAATATTCCTATATCTCTTATTAAATCATATAAATCTTTTCCATTTACATATTCCATTAAAAAATATACATAATTTTCATCTTTTAATGTTTTTACTAATTTTACTATAAATGGATGTTCTATTTGAAGAAGTATTTTTTTTTCTAATTCTAGATTATCCCATATGTTTTCACCTTTTATTTGTTTAATTGAAATTATTTTTATTGCATAATTAAAATTAGTTTTTTTATTCTTTACTAGACAAACTGTTCCAAAACTTCCTCTACCAACACAATTAATAAAAATTAAATCTGATAATTCAATTTTATTATCTATTAAATTTAATCTATCAATAAGATATTCTTTTAAACTTTTTTCTATAACAGAAGTAAAATCATCTTTTTCTAAATAATATAATTCAACATTAGTTTTTGCAATTGCTGTAGCACTTCTTAATTCTTTTATTAAAAGGGCTCTTTCTCCTAAAAAACCATTAGTTGATATTGTTCTAATATATTTATTATCAATTATAATATCAATTTTTCCATTTTTAACAATGAAAAATTTATCACCTACTTCTCCTTGAGTTATTATTTTTTCTCCTTTATTAAAATTTCTGATTTTTATTTTCTGACTTATTTTACTTAATTTTAATTGACTGAAACTTCTAAACATTCCAACTTGTTGTAAACCTTCTAATATATTATTATTTGTTATTATTTCTGGAAATGAATTACCTAATTGATGTAATACTTCTTTTGTAGATGCTTCAATGAATGAACAAAATGGATATGCAATTAATGGTTCTTTAATTTCATTTTCTTTTTCATAAAATAAGTCATTTTCAAATAAAATATCTCCTCTTTTTGCAATTATTTTATTTTTATTTGATTGATAATATAAACTACCAACAATAATCACTACAATTTTACTTGATGTTATATATCCTTTATCAAAAACAATCTCATTTTCATCTAAAAATTTATATTTAAATAATTTATAAATATTATCTTCAAATAATCCATAATTAAATTTATTAAAAATTTTAGAGGCTCTAAAAGCAGCAGAAATAAAAAGTAAATATAATTTTTCTTTAAAATTTTCCTCACCTAAAATTGTTTTAAAAGTAGAATAAGAAATAGAATAACAAGTACATTTAACACTTGTTTTAAAATCACAAAATATTTTATCATCATTTAATAAAGATAATTCACCAAAATAATCTCCTTTTTCAATTTTTCCAACAACTTTATTGTTATCAATACATTCAACAATTCCTTCATCTATAATAAATAAACATTTAAGTTGTAAACCTTCTCTTAAAATATATTCATTTTTATCATATATTTGTTTATTTAAAGAAGAACAAAGAAAAGCTTTTTGACTAGAATCAATACAAGATAAAATTGGAATTGATTGAATAAATCTTTTATTTTCTTCAAATTGAAGTTTATTTATATGTTCAATAATTTTTCTAAAATGTTTTCTTTCCATAATCCAAAAAAGACAATTTGTAATTGCTTTAACTGTAACAGTTCTTGGTGCTTGATGTAATAATGCTAAAAGACCAAATGTATCTCCTTTATATAAAGTTTTTTTATATTCATTATTTGAATAAATTTCAACTTGTCCTTCTTTTATTATATAAAAATAATTTCCATCTAATCCTTGTTTGAATACTATTGTATCTTCTTTAATTGAAACTAAAGTCATTTGTTTTATTATTTCTAATGTAGTTCTTATATTAAGTGCTTTCATATAAAAATTTTTTTTTAAAGCATTTTCTATTAATTCTTGATCTTCTTTTTCCGAATTTCTTTTTTTAATTATTGTTAAAACTTTGCTTTCATTATTTATTTCTAAATCTATTGTCTTAATTGATTTCATTCTTTTGAAAGATTGTATTTTTTTTTCTTTTGGGCAAATCGAATTTCTTTGTGTCATATCTGCACTTTTTCTTGAACTAATTACACTTGTGTCTAAATAAGTTTTTGTTGAACTTCTTCTATTTGCTGTTATTTCTTTGGTTTCTGGTTCTTTGGAACATAGTTGACCCATTTTTTGATTTTATATTTTATTGAAAAAAAATATTGTTATCAGTTGTAGTGTTATTATCTTTTAAGAATTATAAAAGGATTTATTATTTTGTATTAATGTTATTTTTATTTAAATTTATAATTAATTTTTGTTTTGGAAAAAAAGAAAATTACATTATGAGATTTGAGAATATAATTTTGTTTATTGAATTTTTTTATAAATTTGTTTAAAGGTATTTATTAAAAATACTTATTTAATAAATATTTTTGTTTTTTTATGAATTAGTAATAAAATTATAATATATATTAAAAAATATATAATAAAATCTTGAAATTAATTAAAAAATATAAATAAAATAAATAAATAGTAAAACAATTATTATTTTTAATATTAAAAAAATTATTAAAATGTAAGTTGTTATATTATATATTTTTTTAAAATAAAAATAGAAAGTGGTATATAATTGATTAATAATCAGTGGTTAATATAAATTTAATTGCATGAAGAGAATATTGAATTAAGAAATTATTTTCACTTTT
>JAEEGK010005020.1_pt1 | contig 32084 bp, 21 predicted proteins | sample 8958771 | NCBI WGS metagenome assembly JAEEGK01 (sample SAMN16246547, study PRJNA631951) | gut metagenome | biome: gut microbiome; feature: rumen; material: SC-attached | host: Bos | place: Iran: Karaj | collected 2018-10
GAGCGCCCCCTGAGGGGATCGAACCCTCGACCACCAGCTTAAAAGGCTGGCGCTCTACCGCTGAGCTAAAGAGGCTTTTCTATTAATATCAAATCTTTTTTTATTATATTCATAATCAATATTTTATATTTAAAAATATAATAAAATTTATTATAATTATTAAAAAAATCCATTTAAAAAATAATATAAAAGCAATATAAATAATCATTTTCTTTTATTTTAAATTTTCTTCTAAAAATTCTAAGATAACTTTCATACACTTTTCACAATTAAATCCTCCTTTTCCATGAGTAGCCCCTTGTAAAGAATATCTAATACTCTTGACTCCAAATTCCAATAATTTATTATGTAAATTTAAAGATTGACTAGGACTAACTAAATTATCTTCATCACCAGTAAACAAAAGAAAAGGAACTTCTTTTCCATTAATATAAAATAAAGGATCACTTAAATTAACTTCATCAACATTATCTAAAATAGATTTATTACTATAAACTCCAAAAATAAAATGACTTTCAACACTATTTTTATCTAAATGAGATAATTTACCTTCATCATCAAAATCATCTCCAGTTTTTCCCAAAGAACAAATTCCATATAAAATAACACAACATTTAATTTCTTTAATTTTTTCTTTTATTGAAAATAAAGTTGCAAGATAACCTCCTGCAGAACTTCCATATAAGGAAATATTATTAATATCTAAATTATATTTTTCTTTATTTTCTTTAAGAAAATTTATTAAATCTAAAATATCATCTAATGCATCTTTATATATTCCTTGTCCTATAATATGATATTCAATTGATACTATTGAATAACCAAATGAAGCAAAATATTTTTTTTCATTTATTTTTGCTGTTGAATATTTACATTGAACAAATCCTCCTCCTGGAATAAATATTATTATTTTTGAAGCTTTTTTCATTTTTGGATGATAAATTATTGAAGTATGTAAATCAAGGGGAGACCCTTTGTTTTTACCATCAAAATATTTTGTGCTTTTATATGTTACATTCACTTCTTCTAAATTTTTTAATATTTCATTCTCTTTTATTTCTATTGGACTCTCATTTAACCAATTTACTTCTATACTATTTGATGTTGAACATTTTATTTTCAAATTTTTTGATGTGTGAATTTTTGAATTGTATTCTGTCTTTAATGTGTCATATGGTGATTTTTTTAAGTCTTCTAAATTCATTTTTTTTTCTTTCTTTTTTAATTTTTTTTTTTATTTTAGTTTTTTTTTAAATTAATGTCGAAAACTCTTTTAATTTCAAATTTAAAAAATCTTTTATTAACTATTATCAATGGTGCGAAATTTTTAGAAAAACCAAAAATAAGTTTATTTAAAAATCCTCAATTTAATTATGATACATTATGTAAATTAATTGATAAAAAGAAAATAGGAGTAATCACAGTAACAGATTTATATAATTTTTTAATATCAAATTCAGTAAAAATTCCAATTAGTTTATTACAATTATTAATAATTCATTTTGGAATGCAAAATTCATCAATAAATGATTCTTTTTTAACTTATAATGACTTTAAACAATTATTATTTCCAAAAACTTATATTGCTTCAAAAGTAGATTTTAAAGAAAATATAGAAAATATAGATTTTGATTTACAACAAATATTCAGTAAAGTAATTTTAAATGAAATAAAATTAATTACAAATATTTCCTTTTCTTTAGATAAGTTTTTCGAAGATCAAATTTTTACTGTTTATGATATAATAAAATTATTAAATCCAAACGGAGCAAATTATATAAATGAAAATATGTTAGAAAAATTTTGTCTTGATTATAACATTGAATTATATCATAATGAGATGAAAATAATCTTATATTATTTAAAAGCAGATGAAAATAGAAAAATATCATATTCTCAATTAAAAAATATATTTAAATTATTTGTTGTGTCAAAAGAAATGATAAACTTTAATAAAAACAATACAAATTTATCAAACTCTTTTGACAGTTTAAATTTATTAAAACAAGGAATAAAAAATCAAATAGAAAAATATCAAAAAATAAATTTACATCAATTTCTATTATCAGTAATTCAATATGAAACAATATTATATAATTTAAGAAAACAAGTTTATATAAATAATGAAATAATTCCAATTGAATTATTTTATATATTTGATAAAGATGAACAAAATATGATAACAAAAGATAATTTTAAAAATACTCTTTATAATGAATTTAATATTTCACCAACTAATGTAGAAATTAATTTAGTTTTTCATAATTATTCAGATAATGAAGATTATTTAATTTATAATGACTTTAAAAAAATGTTAATTCCTTTTGATCAATTAGATAAAGGAGATAAATTAATTGAATTAAATTCAGAAGAAATTTCTAATGACTCAAAACAATTAATTATTCAAATTTTTCAAGCTACTTTAACTTTAGAAGAAAAAATAGAAAAATTAAAAATGCAATATGTAAATAATAAAAACTTTTCTCCTTATGAAGAATTCTTAATTTTAAAAGGACAAGGATTTCCAAAAGCAAGAAAAATTGATAAAAGAATGGTTTATAATTTTTTAGTTGCGGGAGCTGATAAAAAAGATAATTTAACTGAATTGGGAATTAATATTCTTTTCAGTAGATTTGATTATGATCAAGATTTAATGTTATCTTATGAAGATTTTGTAAAGGGAATTTCACCAATTAATAATTATCAAATTTAAAATAAAAAATAATATATTTTTTAAAAATCTTAATTATTAAAAAATATTTAAAAAAATAAAAATGTAATTGAGAAAAAAAAAATTGATTTTCTTGAAATGACAAATTTAAATGATTAAGATTATTTATTAAATTCAAAAGATTTAGATACAAAATCTGAATTAGACTAACCAAATAATTTAGATTATTCTTTAATAGTAAAATTAGATTCAAGTAATTAAATTTATGGTTGTTGAAAAAGAAATAGAAGAATTAAATAATGAATATTTAGAACAAATAAAACCAAAAATAATATCATAATATCCTCCTTTTAAAATACATATAAATTTATTTGAACATTCTATTATTTTACATTGTTTTATAAATGGTTTTAAATTAATTGGAAGTTAAACTTTTCATCAGTTTTTTTATTTAAGATAATTATTTTTATTATTGAAATATCATTCTATTTATTATATTAATAAAGTTTTAAATTAAGATGAAAAAAATGATAATAATAATAATGATAAAGATAAATTCAAGGAAATTTATTAAATTATGAAAAAAATGTAAATATTAAAAAACCAAAATATTTACATTCTTAAATGCTAATTTAATAAATAATTTGAAATATTCATTTATCATTAAAATAATAATAAATTAATTCCCTAAAACTATATATTATCAAATTCCTTTAATCTAATTTTCCTAAAAATAAAAAACAAATAAAATTATTAAAATATGTTAATTTTACTTATAAACATTACCTTCTTTAATTATCCCATTACTTTTTTTTTCTTTATTTTTAATAAAGCAAAATCTTTTTTTAATTTCATCTTTCAAAGAATCAATTAAATTTAAATTAATCTCTTTCATCCATTGACAATTTCTAATTTCACTGATAGTAGGTCTTTGACTATAATCAAAAGCAACTAAACTTTCAAATAATTCCATGAAACTTTGGCTTAAATTTAATTTTCTTTTAATCCAAAAGGCAATATAATCATTTTTATAAATATATTGATATAAAGGGTCATTAGGTAAAGGAAGTTTAAAAGGTAAAGTTCCAGTAACAATAATAAATAAAGTAACTCCTAAACTGAAAATATCATTGCTTTTACCATAATAAGGAATTTTTAAATGTAATTCTGGAGCAGCATAATTTGGAGTTCCTAAAAAAGTATTTAATTTCCCTATATTTAAATTATTTGCAAATCCAAAATCTACTAATTTTATTTCTATATCTGAATTTATCATTATATTATCTGCTTTAATATCTCTATGAACTATATTATTATCGTGAAGATACTCTATTGCGTTTAATAAAGATAAAAATATAATTCTTCCATAATTTTCACCAAATCCTTTTGTTAAATATATATACTCTAATATTTCTCCGTATTTCATATATTCTTCTATTATATAATATACTTTCTTTATTTTTTTATTTGATTTTTTTATTTCAGATTCTCCACTTTTATATATTTGTAATATATTTTTATGATTTAATTGAGATAAAATTGATACTTCTTTAAAAAATAAATTTTCATTTATTTCGGAATTTTTTTTTATTATTTTAAAAGAATATAATTTATGACTTGGATCTCGAGGAGAAAATCCAAGATAAACTGTTGATGTTGATCCTTTACCTAATTTTTTTATTAGGTAATAATCCTTATCTAATATTGCTATTGGTTTTAATTTTAAATTTTTTTTGAATTGGATTTTCAACTTTTGTTTTGTTTGATTTTCTATTTTTCTTTCTTCTTCTTTTTCTTCCACTATCATTTTTTTATAATTATTTTATATTTTATAATGAAAGGTATTTATTTTATATTATTTATCAATTTATTGAGAAAAATAATTTTTAATTTATATATTTAAATTAAGTATAGTTTTATTTGAAAAAAAGTAATTCTTCTTTTGTGATTTTGATATTAATTAATAAATTAATTTTATAATTAATTTCATTAAAAAGAATCAATTATTAAATTAAATATATTATTCTTTAAGTTTTTTTTTGAAAATTTAATTTTTACTTCCTTCAAACATTTTCTTTTATATTTAATAATTATTTAAATGATTAAAAATTGATTTATGGAAGGAACTCTTTCTCCAAAAAATTGTTTACAAAACAGATTAAATGAAAAAAAATTTGCTTATTATCATAGTTTAACCCAAAATAAAATACCAAATGATATGAATTATGATTCAGACAATGGGAATAAAAAAAATTTTTATTCAAGAAAATCTCATTCTTCGGTGATACATTTAAATAGAAAAAGAATTTATTCTTGGAAAAAGAAAAGAGATAAAATAATATTAAAAGATGCATTTGGAAATAAAAAATTATTTCTTAAATTAAAAGATTATGATTATAAAAGTATATTAAATTTATATTTATCTCAGAAGAAAAAATTAAATATAATTGATATATTTATAGTATCCATTTTAGATATAATTTCTTTAATTTTATTGAGTTTATCATATCATTTATTATTAAAAAATAATCTAAAATTAAATTCAAAAATAAATTTATATAGATTAATAGGATTAATATTAAGTTGTATTTCAATAATATTCATAACAATAAGAAGAATAATTTATAAAGAAATCTCAATATTAAAATATATTTTAAATATTAAATTAAAATATCCTTCATCAAAGAAAAATATAACAAAATTATTGTTTGAATATATTGCTCATATAATTCAACCATATCCTTATATAACATATAATTTTATTTTTTATAAAGATGAAGATAATAATTTCACAACAATATTTTCTATTGATATGATTTTTGTAGTTTTAAGTTTTTTAAGATTATATACTCTTTCAAGAATCTTTTTAATTACTACATATTATAGAAATATTAGAATTTGGAATTTTTATGGTAATAATAATGTATATAAAAAAATCCTGAAAAAATTTATTCAAGATTCACCAATTTTATTTTATTTAATTGTTCTTATTTTTTTCTTATTTACTTTTTCATATATTTATTCTCTTTTAGAAAATATTGTTGAAAATAATTATAGAGATTCTTTTTATAATTGTTTATGGATTATTATTCAATCAACCTTAAATTCTGGTTTTGGAGATAAAAAAATTAAAACAAAACCAACACAAATTTTTTTAATTTTTACTATTTGTATAAGTTTATTTTTATTTTCTTCTTTTATTACTTCTTTATTAAAATTATGTGAATTTTCTTCTGAAAAAGAATTAAAAGCTTATCAAAAAATAAAAATAATTTATAGTAAAAATGAAAAGAATAAATCATATAATCTTTATTTTGATCATTATTTAAAATATAAAATGACAAAAGTAAAAGAAACTTTAAAAACACATAAATTAAATTATACTTTTGATGAAGAAAGTAAACTTAATATTGCTTTAGAAAAACCTTATAATCAAATTAATAATAATTTATTTCGTTCTTTAAATTTAAAAATACAATTAAAATTATTAAGAGATAAATATTATCGTTCATTTTTAGCTAAAATAAAATTCGAACCAACAATCACAGATTTTTTTAATTATATAATAAAAAGATTTGATGTTAAAATGGAAAAATGTATTTTTAAAATAAATAAAAATATTAATCATTTAGTTATATATCATAATTATTTATGTAGTGGAATAACAGATTATTATCATAATGTTATTCAAAATTTTTATGATAGTAATAAAGTAACTAATTTAATGTTATTAATTTTTTGGATTGGAAATAAATATACTCTTAAGAGTTATGATGAATTAATTAAATTTAAAGCAATTCAATTAAAAGATTTTAATATTAAATATAAAGAATTTAAATTAATTTATGAAGATAGATTAATTAAATATCATAAAAATATAGAAAGTAAAAGATCTAAATTTATTAAAGAAGTTGATTTAAATAATACTGAAAATTTCCAATTTGATTATGATGATTATGATGATTCAGATTTTGATGATTATGAATATGATAGTTCTGAAACATCGGATAAAATTTTAAAAAATATAAATAAAAAAACAAGTAATGGTGCTATGAATATATCCGATAATTTAATCATAAAAGAAGAAAACTAATATTTTCATATATAAATAAAAAAAAAGAGATTAATAATTATAAATATAACAATTCAAATAATAATAATACTTTAATAATATACATAAAAAATAAAAAAAAAATAAAATTAAAATAAAAACCTTTTTAAAAACTCTTAATATTATTTTTCCATAACAATATTTAAAATTTCTTCATTAGAAACAATTCTCTTATATCCATCATTAATATTTTTTTTTTCATTATCAGAATCATAAAGTTTTAAATCAAAAAGCATAATAGCTTTAGCTAAAGATTTAACATGAACATTAGCATAACAACAAGGACAAAAGCAACCCATAAATTTTTCTCCACATCTTGCATTAGCTCTTCCTTTAATTAAACCAGGTTCAAAAACATCAATAAATTTAACATTTCTTTTTAAAACTTCTTCTTCAGCTTCAGCTTTAACTCTCATATATAAAATACAAGAATCTTTTGAAACTCCTCGTGCACTTATCATTGAATAATGATTTATATTTAATTTTTCACATACTTCACTACCATATATTGCATATGTTTTATCTATCCTCCTTAATTCTTCTTCTCCTTTAGCTGTTACACTTCCTAAACAATTAAAAAATGAATTTATTTCATTTGTTCCGAATAATTCTATTAATTCTTCTTTTGTTCCATTTAAACAATCAAAATTTTCTAATTTTATTATTTTCATTTTTTCTCTTTGTTCTAATGGATAATTTTCCCATTCTTTAAGAGGATTTCTTAAAGGGAGAATTATTTGAGAATATTTTGATGAGGATAAAAGACATTCAAGTAATTCTCTTCCTACTGCTCCTGTGGATCCTAAGAGGATAGTTATCATTTAGATTTTATTTAAAATATTTATTATATTTATTTAATTTTAAATTTTATATTTTTTTATATATTTTTTAATTATATTTTTTTGATTTTTTTTTACTCATTCTGAAAATAAATCGTCTATTTCATCTTCGTTTATTAATAATTTATATTCGTTGTTTGTTTTTTCTAATGAAGATGATTTTTTACCTTTTTTTAATTTTGATTGTTGTATTTTATATCCACTCCATAAATACATACCTAACAAAATAGAAGAAAATAATATTAAAAAAAATGTTTGTATTTTATGTGATTGTTCAATAAATAATAATCTTTGTTCTTCAATATATTTTGCATAATCTTCTTTAGTTTTATTTATATTCTTTTTTAAAGTAGTTAAATTTACATCAGGGGGCATATCATCTAAATTATTATTATTATCATTATTTTCATTTTTAATATTATTTTCATTTATACTTTTTTCTTTATTATCTTCTTTATTTTCAATTTCAATAACTTCATATTTAATCTTTTCTTCAGAGGATTCACCTCCAAAGAAAAAAATAACCAAAGTTAACAAAAGAAAAACAGCAAAAATAGCATATTTCCCATTATTTCTTTTATAATAAAACTCTCCATTTCTAAACTCCATGATTAAAAAAAAAATTTTAAAAAACTTTAAAAAAAAAATTAAAAATTTTAAAAAAATGAACAACACAAATCTCTCAGACAAAAATTCATTAAACGACTCAACAATATCTTATTCATATATAATACCAAATAATAAAATATTAATTCAAAATGATGTAAATCCATTTGAAAATCCTCGTATAGATGAAAAGACAGATTTTCCTTATATTCAAGCAACAATAATTCAAATAAATAGACCTAAAAAAGAAATAAATGTATATGTTCCATCATTTAAAAATAATTCAACAGTAAAATATGAAATGACTCTTCCTTTACCTTCAAATCCTCTTTTAAAAACAGTAAATAATTTAGTTGATATTCCTATTCCTTTTACAAATATGGATATTTATACTAATTTATCAAGTAGATTTGAAGAAGGTTATATTTTTACTAAAGTTGGAAATGAAATATTACTTTTGTTAAATTCATATGAAAAAATTTATGATTTAAATTATAATTATGATATTGAAAGTTTTGATATGAAAATTTATAAAGATTTTACTTTAAATTTAGATGAAATGTTCTATAATAGAAAATTAAATATAATTATCAGAGGAGAATTATATAGTGGAAAAACTACTATTTTTAATAATATATTAAATTCTTTTTGTAAGAATTCTAAAGATATTTCTAATGATTCAAATTCAAATTTTGATTTTTTTGATAAAAAAACTAATAATAATAATAATAATTCTAATTCAAGTGAAAGTGAATCTTTAAATAATAAAACAATTACAATTGAAGATAAAATTAAAAATGCTAATAAAATTATTCAAGTTTTTGGTTGTGCTTTAAATCATAATTCTAAAAAATGTAAAGTTAGTTCTAAATTTTTGTATAAAAATGATAATTTCTATGATATGTTAGATAAAAAAAATTATAAAATTAGAGCTAATAAAATTTATGGATTTCTATTTAATGACACTTCTAATATTGAAGATTTTTTAATTTTTCATACTTTATTTAATTGTGATGATGAAGAAATGAAAAGTAATCTTTTTATTCAAATTCCTGAAAATTTAAATAATAATGAAGAAAATCATATTTCGGAACTTTTTAAAATTGAAGAAATAACAAATGCTTTTTCATCATTAAATTTTTCTCAATTAGAAATTGAATTAATATTTAAAATATTATCTTCAATAATAATATTTAATAATATTAATATTGAAGTAAATGAAGATAATAATAATTTAATTTATATTCAAAATGAAGAAGGAATAAATAATATTTCTAAAATGTTAAAAATTAATTTCGACTTAATAAAAAATACTTTATTATTTACTCATAAATTAATCGATGGAAAAGTAGATAAAATATTATTTTCTCATGAAGAAGCATTATCATTTAAAAAAATATTATGTAAAGAAACATATAATAAATTATTTCAATGGATAATATTAAAAATAAATAGTTATTTAAATACAATTCCAGTAAGTGATACAAATATTCATATTTATTCAATTTTTGATTCTCCTGGTTTTTCAGGTAATTGTTTAAATACAAATTTAAATGATATAATGAATAATAATTCAAATGATGAAAATATATTTTCTTTATCAACTTTCTTAGGAAATTATATTAATGAAAAAATATTATCCATTTTCTCAGAAACAATATATAGAAAAAAAATGAATGAATTAATTAAAGAAGGTTTAGCTGATAATGCAAATATGATGAATTTTCATAATAATTCTAATATACTTGAATTATATGAAAGTGAAACTTTTGGTTTGTTTGACTTTATTATTAACTATTGTCAAAACAATGTAATTGATAATTTAGATTTAGTTTTAGCAACAAAATTTTTAGATTTAACTGAGAAATATAATTTAAATGAACAAATTAAATTCAATTTAAATAATACAAATAATCAAGTTGAATTTTATTTAAATCAAACTGAAGGAGTTTGTAAATATTCTTTAAATAAAATAATATATCAAAATTATAATAATGTTCCTCAAAGTGTTTATGATTTATTTTTATCAAGTGAATTTAAAGAAATTTCTATGATAATGATGGGAGTTCTTTTTGAAAATCAAATATTAAAAAAACAAGATAATTTATATGATGATTATATTATGTCTAATGGAAAGCCTAGAAAATCAGGATATATTATTAATAAATTTTTAAGTATTGTAAATCCTATTTTTGATTTTGGATTAAGTTCAAATAATAATTCTTTAGATTCTAATTCTCATTTTAATATTGAACAATATAAATTTAATTTCTCTGAATTTAAAAATAAATATATTATATGTCTTAAAAGTAATAACAAATTCGAAAAAAAAATAATTTTCCCTAGATTAATTTATAATCAAATTGTATATAATGATATATTAGAAATAATAAATTTTTATAATGAAGAATTTGATGAAGAAATTCCATATGAAACTTTTAATTTTGAAATATTTAATGGAATTGATAATGAAAATTATATTTCTGCTCATAATACAAATAATATTGATAATAAAGAAAAAGCAAAGAGAATAATAGAAAAATTAATTAATTTTAAATTACCTCCTGAAATTACTAAATCTAAAGATTTTCAATTAAAATCTCAAATTAAACCAAAAGAAAAAAAAACTTCTTTAGGAAATTTAAATAAATCTAAAGATGAAATAAAATATTTAATGGGAAATACTAAAATTTTTATGCAAAAAGCTTTTTATGAATTATTATTACAAAAGAAAAAAGAATTAAATACGAGTAAAAAATTTTTTGCTCATAAAATTGTATTGAAAATAATTGGATTTAAATCAAGAAAAAAATATTTAAAATTTAAAAGATTAATTAATTACTTGCAAATTTTTTATAGAAAATATAAAAAACAATTAGAAGAAGTTTTATATTTGCAAAATATTGTGTATTTACAATCATGTTTTAGGAGATATCTAGTTAAAAGTAAAATTGTATTTTTAAAAAATAATGCAATTAAAATTCAAAAAGTATATAAAGGAATGATAATAAAAAAAAAAATAAAAAAAATTAGAAAAGCAATAAATAAAATTATACCTCATATAAGATATTATTTAACAAGATTAATTTTAAAAAACAGAAAAGAAATAAGAAAATATGTTTATTCAATAATTAAAAAATCTTTTGATAAGATAGTTTATAAAAAAAAATTTGACTTTTCAATTTTACTAAATTCCTTTTGTAGAAAATGGTTATTTAGAATTCATAATAAGTCATTAATTAAATTAATAAATCAAAAAAAATATTTAAGAATATTAACAAAAAGTGCAATTAAAATTCAAACATTTTATAGGGCATATTTAGCATTTATGAGATATCATTATCAAAAATTTTCAACTGATTTAATAAGAGGTTATTGGAAAATGATTAAAGCAGTTAATAAAATAGAAAAAATGAGAACTTCAGCAATAAAAATACAAAAAGTAGTTAAAAAATATTTAACAGAAAAAGCTTATTTTGAAAATATAACTAATCAATATTTAGAACAACATTATAATAAATATTATAATGATGAAATAAAGAAAATTAGACAATATTTTAAACATAAAAATTCTTCATATTTAAATATATCAGAAAATGAAAATTTATTTGTTAAGAAAATATTATTTTTTTCAAAAATAATTGATATTGATTTATATAATAGTACAATTCATTATTTAAATGATGAATATTTCATTGAAAAATATTCAAAAATAGAAATAATAACAAAAAAAATGTATTCATCAAATATAATAAATATTCAATTAGGAGAATGTCACACATTAATATTAAATTCAAAAGGAAAAGTTTTTGCATTTGGTTGGAATGAAAATAAACAATGTGATGTAGAAAATGGAATAAATAAATCAAATACTACATTTTATACAGAAATATCAACAACTCGTAATGATTCATATTTATTAGACAACAAAAATAATTTAACATCAAGTCGTTTAACATATTCAAATAATAACTTTAATTATATTTCCTCATCAAAAACTAGTCATTTATATGCAACAGATACAAAAAAAAAAAATATGATATATTACATTTATGAAGATAATATAAATACTTTTATGTTTGAAAATAAAGTTCAAATAAAACAAATTGCATGTGGTAAATCATTTGTTTTATTTTTATCAAATTCAGGTTTAGTTTATTCAAGAGGAACAAAAAATTCAAAAGGAGAATTAGGTTTAGGTGATTTTAAAGGAAGAAGTACACCAACTTTAATTTCAATATTTGTTAAAAATGGTGATAAAATAATTAGTGTTAAATGTGGATATAAACATTCATTAGCATTAGCAAGTAATGGTAAAGTATATTCTTGGGGAAGTAATTCAAATGGACAATGTGGAATTAGTATTAAAAGTTCTTTTAATAAACCAATGTGGATTAAAGTAGATTTTAAAATAATTGGAATTTGTTGTGGATTGAGAAATTCATATTTTTTAAGTGAAGATAGGAAAATTTATTTTTGTGGTAATGGTGGTGTTAATAATGATAATTCTAATGATATGAAATTAATTAATTTTCCTATTAGTTATGGTGATGTTAATTTAAGTACTTTGGGAATTTATCCTATTAAAATTAATTGTTCTTGGAATGAAAGTTTAAGTATTTTTTATATTACATTTGGTAATGTTAGTTCTATTAAGATTAGTCATAAAAATGTTAATGGAATTAATATGCAAAAAATTAAATGGATGATTGATAAATTGACTTTTATTTGGGATACTGATAATATTGATATTAAAAATTTAACTAAGGATATTAAAGGGTTGAATGAGTTTATTTAATAATAATTTTTATATATATAATTATTTATTATATATATTATTATTATTTTATTTTAATATTTGGTATTTTAAAAAATTAAGTTATATAAATTATATAATTTATTTTAATATTTTATTGAATTTAAATTTGTTGATGATATATTTTGACTTATTTGACCTGTTGTATAAAATCTTTTAAATGAATAACTATTATTTTTTTTATGTTTTATCATTTTTCCTATTATTATATCATTTTTATCTTTACTTTTTGATTTTTTATTATTTTTTACAATAAGTGATATACCATTATACCAAAATTTAAATTCATCAAAATTTATAAATATTATTTCTAAATTCTTTTCTTCTGATAATAGAATTGTAAATGAAAAATATTTACATAAAGCAGATCTTATTTTTTGATTATCATCCATATCAATTTCATTTAATTCTTTTAAATGAATAAATTTATTTAAACTTCTTATATTTCTATTAGGTTCTTTTTCACATTTTTGATTATATCTCAAATAAAAAGTATAAATTTTAATTATACCTTTCATAAAATGTTGAATGAGAATATTAGAAAGTTGTTTAAATTCAATTTTCAAAGTTTTATTTTTATAATTAAAAAAGTTTTTTTCATCATTTTTAGAATCAGTAAGTAATAATAATTTATTTGTAAAATCAATAGAAATTAATCCTATATTATAACCAATAAATTCAGGAGTTTTATCTGTAACATTTAAAGGATTAAATCTTCTTTCATATTTATTCATTATTTTATAATAACAAAATGATTCATCAAATATATTATTTTTTTTATAAGAATTATTATAATCAGTATTAGAATTTTTATTATTTACTAAAATATTAAATCTTGAAGAAGTAACTGTTGAAATTGGAGAAGTTTGAGTTTTTAAAATTTGATTTTCAATAGATATATTATTAGATGGATATATTAATTTATATGAATCATTTTTATTTCCATCAATATTACTATTTATGTTACTTAATGAAATTTGATAATTATCTAATTTTGTTTTTGCTTTTGATTTAAAATAATTTAGGTTTTTATCTCTGGATGACGATTTTGATTTATTTTTTTTTTTCTGATTTTTTGTTAATTCAAAATTATTTTCTTTTATTAAAAATAAGTTTTTATTTGATGAATTATTTGTATTAATTTTATTTAATTTATTTTCTAATTCTTCAATTAAATTATTTAATTCTATTAATTTTTCTTCTATGAGTTGTTTTGTATTTAATAAATCATTTAATTTATCTTTTGCATCTTTTTTTTTTCCTTTATATTCTTTTTTGATATAATTAAAAGATTCTTGTATCTTTTGATCAAGATATGATATTTTAATTAAATATTTAAATAATAAAAGTAATTGAGTTTCGTTAATTATATCCTTATTTATTTTTTTTATTGATTCAATTATATTATTTAAAAATGAATCAATTTTTCCTTCTTGAATTAATTTTTTATCATTAAAATTAGTTTTAATTACATCTATAATTTTATTCATATTTTCAAATTTTAAATCTTCAAAAACATTTTTAACAAGTTCAATTAATTTTTCAGTTGGACAATTAATTATATCATTTTTGTCAATTTTGATTTTATTAATTAATTCTCTTTGACTATTTAAATTATCTTGAAGTAAAACTCTTAAAATTTCTTCTAATGATTCTTTATTTGATAATAAATCTTCTAATTCTCTTTGTTTATTTTCTTTCTTTTTTTTTAATTCTGATAACTCATTTTGAATATTAGTTATATCTAATTTTTTTTTATTTAATTTCCTTTTTAATTTTGAAATTTTTTGTTTTGTTTCATTTATTCTAATTTTATGGAATATACTTTCATTTTTTTGTCTTAATTCTAACATTGAAATAGAAGTGGAAAATAATGAATTAGATTGACTTTTTTTAATTATATTATTTTCTTTTTCGTTATTATTTGTTTCGTTATTATTATACTTTAAATTTTTATAATTGTTATTGAAATTTGTGTTTTTATTATATTCATTACTGTTATTTATATTTTCATTATTGTAAACCATTTCATTTGATGACTTTGATTTGAAATTTTTCTCTAGTTTCTTTTGATCTTTATTGTTATTGTTATATTGATCAAAATTATCAGATTTAATTTTTTTTAAATTTGAAATTTTTAATGAAATTGGTTTTTTAGATAAGGATTTGAATTTTTGTTGAATTGAATTTTTAACGTTAAAGACATTATTGTTTGTATTATTATATTCCATTAAATTTAATATTTTTTTTACTCTATAAAAAAATCAAACATTAAAAATTAATTAAATTTAAATATATTTTTTTATTAAATAAATAATAAATATAATAAAAATAATATATTTATTTATATTCTCATAATTTGAATATAAAATTATCCAATTTCAAAAAATTTATAATATTATAATTATATATAAAATATCTAATATACAAATTAATAATTTGAAAAAATATCATTCCAAAATCTTATTATAATTATAGAAAAATTATAAATTAATTTTAATATTTAAATTTTAAAAATTAAAAAAATTTTCATATAAAAAATATATTTTATATATTTATTGTTCTTGCCAAAATTCAACAAATTCTCTATAATTAATTTTTCCATTATTATCTAAATCAATTTCAGTAATAATTTCATTGACTTCATCCTCACTAAATTTTTGTCCTAAATCCATTAATATATGTTTAAATTCATTTATTGATAATGTTCCATCATGTTTTTTATCAAAAATTTCAAAAGCATTTAATATATCATCAGTTGACATTGTATTTTTAGAAAGATTAAATCTTTTAATAAATTCAATAAAATCATTAAATGATATTGTTGAATCACTTTCTATTTTATTCATTGATTTCCATATTTGTTCTATTTCTTCTTCTGTTCCTTCTTTTCCTAATTTCTTTAAAATTGTCTTCATTTCTTTTCTTTCTATTTTTCCATTTTTATTTAAATCATATGAATTAAATAAATCTTGATATTCTGATAAAACTTCTTCTGGAATTCTTTTTTTATCTGACATTTAATTTGTTTTTAAATTAAAAATTAAATTTATTTTTATCTAAGAAAAAAAATAAAATTAAAACTCAAAATTTTATTAAAAATATGTTTAATAATAACATATAATTTTATTTTTAATATTTATAAATTATTTTAATAATTTGGACCAATATTAAATTTTAATTCTTCATCACCTGATCTCATTAAAGCCATTAAAATTTTTTGATCTCTGAATTTATTTCTATAATTTAAACTTTGATTAATTAGAGAATTATCACTATATTTTTTCTTTAAAATAAAAGATGGTGGCTTATAAGAAACTAATAATTCATTCATTGGTTTTAAATTTTCATTTTCATTATCATTTCCATAATTATTTGGATTAAACACTTTTTCTCTTAAATAAATAGGAATATTTACATTTTGTGATTCATTTAAATTTTTATCTTTAATTATTTTTTTTGAGTTTTTTTTATTTTTAAATTTTTTTATATATTTATCATTATTATTATAATCTACACTATAAATAATTTTATATGGTTTTTTTCTATTTAATTGATGATATTTTTGAATTCTATAAAACATTCCTTGTCCTAAAGATCTATGAATCATTTCATCTTTATTTAAATCAGAAATTGCATTTTGTTCAAATCTATCATATTTTCTATTTTTCATTAAAACATTTTTAGGTGCTAATCTTTCTTTTATTATTGGATCTAATTTTCTTTGATATTTATTACAACTTTTATTATATTCTGAATAATTTTCTGGTGCAAAATATGAATTTAAATTTGATATTTCAGGTTTATCTTCTATATCTAATGTACTATAATTCTTTCTATTTAGATTATTTCTACTTATTGAAGGTAAAATTAAAGGATTTCTTTTTTTATTACTTTTAATATAAAACTCATTTGAGAATTTTTCATTTAAAATAGAAATATTAGTATTATGATTTGTATTAACATTTGTTGAAGTCAAATATATATTATCTTGATTATCTGAAGAGTTATTCATTTAATTTTATTAATTAGTTAATTGTTTTATTAATTATAATAATTAAAATATTGTTTTTATGTATATATGAAAAAATATATATTATTTATTTAATTCTAGTGTTTTACCATATGAAAAAAAATTAATGTTATTTATATCACTATTTCTAACTTCTAAATCAAAAGTTTTAAAAATAGTTCTATTTTGCATTCGACTTCTATTTTTTCTCTCAGTAAAAACTGCATTAACTAATTCTTTTCCAATTGAATTATTATCTTCAAAAGCTTTAATAATTCTCTTTCTCTTTCTATCTCTATATGAGAGAGTATAATTTCTTTCATTTGTATTTTCTTCTGTTAAATTATAATTAATAACCCCTTCATTTGATTTTGTATTTCTTCTTTTTACTTCAAAAATTCTTAAATTTGTATTTTCATTTGGTATTAATGTATTAAATAATATATTATTATTTAATTTTTTGATTTTATAAAAATTAATTTCTGTATTTTTTGATATAAAAGGAATTGATATATTTTTTGAATGTATAATTTTACTATTTCTATTATATTCTTTTTTAAAACTTTCTTTATCTTTTGGAATAAATAAATCATTTGGTTCATTTCTTATTTCTTGAATTGCAATATTTTTATTATATCTATTATTAATAATATTACTTTGAATATTTGCATAATTGAATAAAAGACTTTTAATTATTTTATTTGATAATTCATTAATTTTATCAAAAGGAATAAACCAAACTTCAGATGATTGAGAAACACATTTTATTGTATTTCTTCTTTTTGATAAATGTTTTGCATATTCAATCTCACCAAAAATTTCATTATTTCTTAATCTTATTAACTCAAAATTAAATTATAAAATTTATTCTTACTCTAATTTCTTCATTTGGATTATTTGAAGGAAAAAATAAAGGTTTTTTGTTTTTATTAGGAGAAACTGAATTTCTTGAATGATCTTTTTTTGATAAACTATATTGACCATTTAATAAAAAATTTAAATATGTTGATTCTTGTTTTAAAAATTTTATTTTATGTTCAATTTTTTCTAATTCAATAGCAAAATGATTTTTTGGAATTGCTTTTTTATAAACTTCAAATATTCCATTTATTATTAAATAAATACCATCTAATTCTTGTCCTTCTTTATATACAATATCTTCAGTTTTATAATATAATTTATCATAATTTAAAAATAATCTTGTATAATCATGTTCTTTAATTTTATTAAATGGGAAAAAAGTTTTTAATTTTTTTGAAAATTTTTTTATTTTTATCAAAATATCCTCATTGGTTAATTGAATAAATTTTGCAAAAGAAAATTCACCAAAACAACAATCACAAATACAAATTTCTTCTTTTAAAGCACTTCTTCCTAATTTTAAATTTGAATCACTTGTTTCACCATAAATTAATTGATAATATTTTGTTCTTTCTTTATTATATACTTTTACAATTGAATTTTGATAAAAATATTTTAATTTCATGTTTAAACATAATTCTTTTAGACAAAAATAACCTCTTTGATCATGGATTTTTTTATAAAATGGAATATTTTTCATTATTGACATTACTGTTTGTAATTCACTTCTTGAAAATAAGTTTGGATTATTTGAATTTTTTATATATATTGAACGTATTATATCAAATTCTTCATACTTTAAAGACATATATACAAATTTCCTTTTATTTAAATGAATTAAATTTTAAAACTATTATTGAATAAAGAAAAATTATATAAATTATTAAATTTAAAACTTCAAAGAAAAATTTAAAATTATTTAATACAAATAATTAATATATTTTATGAATATTAAGTTGAAAATTGAGGAGGAACAGCAACATGATACCAATATTTACACCATACATTTGCAGTATATACATTTTTTTCTACATAACTTTGACTATTATAATAATATGAATTGCTACCTGTAGCAGCAATAGATTTTAAAGTAGAAGGTTCTCCAGTTAATGATGTAAATGTAATGGAACTATTTCTTCCTATAAAATAAAATGCATAAGGTTCAACTGTCATTAAACTTGTATCAGAAGCTTTTATTGTTAAATTAATATTATCATTATAAAAACAATTAGCTCCAAAATATACAACACTTGAAGGACATATCACTGTTCTTAAAGAAGAACATAATGCAAAACATGAATTTCTTAATATTGTTACTCCTGTTAAATCTAAATTAATTAATGAATTACATCTTCTAAAAGCACAATGTCCTATTTCATATGATCCTCCAGAATTAAAGATTACTGATTGAAGTAATTCACAATCACCAAATGCTAAATCACCTACAAAAGATATATTTTTAGGAATTGTTACAGATTTTAAATTTTTATTTCCAAAAAAAGCAAAATCTCCTATTCTTGAAATAATTTTATTATTAAATTTTGAAGGTAAAGTAATAATATTATCATTTCCAGTATATTCATATATAATATATGTATTTTCATCCTCATCTAAAATATATGTATAATCTCCATTTATAATTAAATCACCTGAAGTTTTATCATTTCCATCTCCTCTAACCCCATCAATAATTGCAAAACAAAATCCAATATCTTCATCTGTGCCATTACCATTAGAAGATGCTTCCTTTATATTTTGACATTCTGTAGTATCAATATTAGAATAAATACTATAATTAGCAGACATATTATATCTTTCACTATATCCACATTTATATCCTTTAATTTTAATATTTTCAAAAATATCATTCCATTGAGGCATAAATTGACTAGAACTTCCATTAACTAAGAAAATTCCATTACCTGTAGAAGCAACAGTTGTCCCAATTTCTCCTTTATTGTTACAATAAGTTAGAGTCTCACCATTTGTTTGAATTATTCCACTTTTAATATGTAAACCAGCAGAACCACCTACATAAACAGCAGAAGAATGAGTATTAACTAAATTAATTTTATCAATAGTAATACCATTAGAAGAGGACACTAAAAATACTCCATTTCCACATGCTTCACCATAAACATAATGTACATTTACATTTGGACCACAATCATTAGCTAATCTTAAAGCAGCATATGTTGCACTAGTACAACATCTAATTCCTATAATTTTATTTATCCAAACATTATAACTACAATTTAATAAAACTCCACAACCAACTGATGCATCTGTTACTTTTATTGTACCCATATATATATTATATGCATTAAATGTTTCTATTCCATGTTCCTCTGTTCCATCAAATCTAATATTATCAAAATATAAATCATGAGACCATCTACTTAAATCAACATTTGCAATTGCATTTGCTTGACTTTGTGCCCTTATTCCAATTCCTGCTGAGTGAACTTCACCTTTAGCAACACCAACATAAATATTATTCATAATTATCCTATAAGATTGGGCAATAAAAATTGAATAAGTAGGCGTTCCTGTAAATGTTAAATTTCTAATTGATGAATCATGAACTCCTCTTTCCATATCTATAAATGCTAATATATTATAAGTTATATTATTAGATGTAAAACTTTCACTCATATCACAATATATTGTATGATTTAAAAAATCAATTATAGTATAACTTGATATTTTATAGGATACACTATTATACATTCTATTACTGCTACTTACTTTAGAATTTTTATTTTGTGATGCAGTTCCTGTTGAACCATTTGTAATTACACAAATTTTTTCTTTTGAATTTCTTCCATTTGTTAATAAACTTTGTGCAACATTTAAACAATCTAATAAACCTTCATAGCTTGTTGAATAAGGAATATATTCACTATATTCATTTATTGTATTATCTGTTGTATATAAAATATACCAAGTATTTGATGTTATACAATATCCAACTTTTACTCTTGGTAGTATATCATTATCACTATCAAATGATGCTATTTTTTCATTTACTTCATTAACATTAACTGAAGGAGTAACTGAAGGTAAATCAGGAGGTTCAGAAGTATCTAAATCTCCAACGGCACTTGATGTATTATATACATCCTCAATAACAATAACATTTTTATCAAATGAAGTTGAAGTACCAATAACTAATATATTTTCATAAGATAAAATACCTCTTTCATCAACAGTTATTGGTATTAAAAAATATACATTTATATTTCCACTTATTATTCCTTCAACATAAATATAAGTATTACCTTCTTTAATTGATGTTATTATAATTTTGTTTCCATTTAATGAACTATTTACATACTTACTTAAATTAACAGAAGATAATGATATTGCATTATATGTTGATAAATCAATTGTAATACTTCTTGAAGTAAAAATAGGAATAATAGCTGCATTTTCATAAGTATAAATTGAAATATTATCTAATTTTAATCCTCCTCTTGCACCTTTACCTATTGACATTAGGAAACAATTAATAATATCTGTAGTAACAGATGAACTTTTTTCAATTATTTTTTTATTTAAAATAATATTTCCATCTAAAGAAAAAATAGATAAAGCAATTTGATTAGTATTTCTATCAACGTATAATTTATAATGATAAAATGAACTTGGATAAGAAACAGATGTATCTGAATCATTTATTATCCATGTTAAATTATTTGAACCATTGTTATAAGTATTACTATACATTTTTAATATATAAGAATCTGTAGATGATGAATCAGTTAATAAATAAAAAGTTGAGCCACTTTGATTGTTATTCACTGTTGAAATACCTGCTTCAAATTCTAAAATATAAGTATCATTTTCAGGAATATTTAAATTAAAAATAGTATTAATTGAAGAAACTTTATTACTATTTGAACTACAAGATAAATATTGTCCTTGAATATCAGAATTTGAAATTGTAGGAGTAGTATTTGAATAATTACATACTGTATTTACATTTGTTATATTTTCAAAATCTTCACCAAAATATATACTATATATATTATAACAATCATCTTCATTAATAGTAATACTTCCATCTGTTAATCCTGAAGTAATTGTTAATGAAACATTTCCTGAGTAATTAATTCCTGATAATAAAACATATAATTGTGATGAACCGATTTCAATTGATTCTATTGCTATAAATGATACTGAATTTGAATTAATCGTTCCAGTTGCAATAATATCTCCTTCTGATATTGAAATAATTGTTTTATATGAACCTAAATTTATTAATGTTAAACTTTTTCCTGTATTATTTGCTCCTATATATGCTATTTTTTTATATGAAGGAGCTGCTAGTTTAGGAGTGGAACTCATTATATTATTAATAAAAAATTGTTGAATAAAAATTTTATAAAAAAAATAAGTTCTTAAAATTAAAAACTTATAAATTAATCATTAATTATAAATATATTAAAAATAAAGTTTTTATAAATAAAATGTAATTTAAATTTTAATTATAAAAATAAAAACAAAAATTTGAAATATATTATTTAAATTAACATTTTTTTAATATAAAAAAAAATTAAAAACAAATAAAATGTCTTATAAAGAAAAAAGAAAAAATCTATCTCTTTCAAAAATCTCATCCTCAGACTCACCTTATATAACAGGTAATCAAAAAAAAAAAAATTAACTCTAACATAAATAGTTCCATCTCAAATACCAAGAAAATTTGATTTATCAAAATACACAACACGTCCTCCCTTATCTCAAACTGAGCATTTTCCTTATTATGACAGACCTTACAATCCAAATGATTCCTTTTCAAATGAACCAAAACAATGGAAAAAAATAATAGGAGGAAGTCTCTCACGTTCAAAAAGAAAAACAAATCCAATATATGACCATATAAAAAGAGAAAATGTTCCTGGACCAGGAAATTATAATCCAAAACTTATTTTAACAAGACCAATGACTCCTTCTTATAAATGTGGTATTAGAAGAGAAGGTAAAAGTGATTTTAATGTTGTTACTGGAACTTCTGTTTTTGTTGGTCCTGGAAAATATTTTTTTAAATTTGGTGATGAAGTCAGAAGTGATTTTAAAAATAGTCCTTTATATAGTATTGGTAGAGGTGGAAGAATTCCACTTTATGGTAAAATTTGGACTAAAAATGAAATGTATTTTTTATTGCCTGCTTTTAAAAAAATGGGTTTTTATAGGAAAGATTTTGGAAAAAAAAATTATTATATTAATGATAATTTTGGAAATAGAGGATTTAGTGCTAAAATAACTGGGAAAAAAAAAGTTTTTCTTATGTAATTTTGTTTTTTTTATTTTTTTTAGGTAGTAATTGATTTTAATAAAATAATAAAATATATTTAATTTTTTATGTAAATTTAAAAAAAAATAAAAGAATCTAAAAAATTAAAAAAAATATAAATTTTAACATTAAAAAAAGAAAAAAAAAAAATGGGTTCAATAATAAACAAAATAGTCTTCATGCCTCAATTAAAAGTTCATGAACAAGACACAGAAAATGATAAATTTCTCACAACTTCTCATGGTTCCCAAATTCAAGTAAAAACAATAATAAAAAATGAAAATTACTTATATCTAATAGTATCTCATGGTAATGCAGAAGACGTATATGGAGTATATGATTGGGCATCAAAATCATTATCTCATTACGTAAACGTAAATATAATAATGTATGAATATACAGGATATGGAACAAATAATCAAGAAGCATTTCCATGTTCAGAACAATATTGTTACAATGATATTGATGCAGTATATAAATATGTAACAGAACAATTAAATGTTCCTCCTGATAGAATTGTTGCTTATGGTAGAAGTGTTGGTAGTGGACCAAGTTGTTATTTAGCTGAAAAATATAAAATTAGAGGTTTGATTATTAATTGTGGATTTTTAAGTGCTTTTAGAGTTATTTTTAAATTTAGATTTACTATGCCTGGAGATATGTTTCCTAATATTGATAGAATGAAAAATATTGATTGTCCTGTTTGTGTTTTTCATTCTATTAAAGATGAAATTATACCTTTTTATCATGGGAAGGAATTGTATAAAGCTAGTAAAAAAAAGTTTGAACCACTTTTTATTGATGGAACTTCACATAATAATATTGATAGATTAAGTGATGATGTTTATCAACATATGCAAAAATTTTTTAAGTTTTTGGATGAAGATTATCAAGAAGTTAAAAATGAAGTTGATGATATTAATGAAATGCAATAAAAGATTTTTTTTTATTTAATATGTTTTTTTTTTTTTACTTAGGGTGTTTTTCCACTTTTAATAAGAAACAATAATTAAAAAATTAAATTTATTTAAAAAATATTATTTATAAATAACATCTTTTATACTTTAAAAATTCAGTTTATATCTTGGAAAATACACAAATTTGTTTATAATTAATTTATTGACTTCTATTTATTGCATATTTTACAACAATTTTTATAATAGAAATTACTACCTCAAAAATCAAATTACATAAAACAAAAAAATTATTAATAAAACAGATTTAATCTTATATAATATATAATCCAATCAAACTTACATTTTTTTAAACCTTGAACTAATAATAATATTAAGGATAAATTTACATTGGATAAATTTCATATTATTTATTTCAGATAATTTTTTTTGATAAAAATGAAATTCTTTTCCTAAATTTTTATTTTTTAGAAAATGATTACTTAAAGAAATTAAAATTAAACAATGAGCTAATTCTAAAATATTAAAATCTAAATATCTTTGATCTTCAATAATAGCTTGTGCATAAAACCATATTTTTCTTGAAAATTCTGGAGAATCTTTTAAATTTTGAAATTTAGTATTTTTTATAAAAAAAATATGTATAATATCCATTAATGAAAAAGTATCTAAATCATAATTTAAAGTTATTAAGATTTCCTGTTCTATTTTCATTATATTTTTTATATATTTATGTAAATGAGAAATAAAATTTTTTAATTTTACAGTTTTAGAACAAGATTCATTAAATTTTAATGATAATAATAAACAAATTGATGATATTTCAATTATATCATTTGATTTTTGAGAAAGGAAAAATCTATCCATATAATCAATTGCCTTTAAAACAACATCTAATGTAAAATTATAATTAATTGATAAATATTTAATATTATTTATTCCTTTTTCTCGATTAATTAAATAATTTACATGATAATAATTTGAATAATCACATAAAATTTTTTTTTCATTAAACATTTTAATTAAACCTATTTCTTCAAATACAGTAGATAAATTAGGAAAAAAACTCATTTTTAAACTTGAATTTTTGTTTAAAATTTCTTTTTTTTTTGTTTTTTCGATTTTTATATATGGGAAATGTTCTTCAAATAAAAAATTCATTTTATTTTCAATATCTGAAAAAATATATTCTTAAAATAAATAAATACTAAAAGAATTAATTAATTTACAATAATTATAATTGATTATTATTTAAGTCATATAAAATTTATAAAAAAAATATAAAATGACTCATTTATAAATAATATGAAAGAAAATGATAATAATAACAATAATTTTAAATTTCAATCTCCAGAAGATATAAAAAATAATCAAAATAAACCAATAATACAAAATTATTTTAGAGGACATTATGTACAAAATAAAAATGAAAAAGAAAAAGAAAAAGAAAGAGTAAATTATTTTACTCCTAGAATAAAAGAAAGTGAAGTAAAAGGAAAACCAAAATTATTAACAAATAGATTACCAGAAGCATTTACAGTTAAACCAAAGTAAAAAAATAAATTTAATTTAAATAAAATATTTTAATTTAGAGAAACAACAATTCAAAATCAAAGAAGAATTTATCAAAATAATACAAGAGAAAATTTATATAAAAGAAGAAATGATTCAGCAAAAATGATATTTCAAAATGATGATGATTATGATATTTCACATAAAGAAGTATAATATTATTTTTTTTATTAAATATCTTTATTTTTTTTTTTATAGACAAGACATTCTTCAGTTCCAAAAAAAAAAACAAAAAATGAATTTTCTCCATATCAAGATTATTCATATAATGAAAATATTGATAGAATGAAAACAGAAGGAAATGATTCTGAAAAAAAATATTTTGATTATAAAGAAAAAATTTCTAATGTTAATATTAATATTAGTAAAATGAAAATAAAAAATATACATTATAAACAAAATATTCCAAAACCAAATACAAAAAGTTCATATAGTGCAAATATTTCTTTTCATAATACACATTCAAATTTTACACCTAAGATTCAATTAGATGAAAGTGATTTAAGTTTAGGAAATGAAAATTTACATAATAAGGAAAATTCAAGTCATTTATTAGATAATAATAATTTTAATAATAATAATAATGTAATTACTTCTCTTCATAATAATAATGGTTTAAATTTAGAAGATGGAATTACTTATAAAATTAAAAATGGATATAAATATTATATACATATTCCAACAGTTAATTTATATTTTATAAAAGAAATTAAATTTACTTATTCACAAACATTAATAAAAAAAATTACAGAATGGAATAAAATATATTATAAACATGAAAATTATTTAAAAATTTATCAATATTTTGTAAATAATCCAGAAGGTTATTTTTCAATATTAATTGAACAACCAATTGGAGATACAATTAATGATTATATTAATTCAATTGGTTTTTGTGATAATTTTTTTTTATCTAGAATATCTCAAAAAATATATGAGTTAATAAAAAATATGAAATATGATTCAAATGAAGAAATTTTTTGTGGATGTGATTTATTTTTTGATATATCAAATAAATTAAAAATTTATCCTCCATTTTTAAGAAATATAAATTATTCTACACATTTATGTGAATGTAAACAAATTTTATTTAAAATTTGTAAAATTTATCAAATAAATATAAATCCATATTTTTGTTTAGGATATTTAATGATTAAAATGATGAGTGGAAATATGAAATTAGTATCATTTAAATATTTAATTTCATATTATGAAGAGATTAAAAAAAATAATAATTGTTGTTTATTTCATACTTTAATTTATATTGAAGAAAAATTTTTAAGTAAAAAAGATTTTTTATTGAAAGATTTATTAAAATTTTATTCACCAGAATTAAAACATTTTTTATGTGAATGTTTATCATTTGATTCAAATAGACATCCAACACCACAAAATGAATGGCTTAATTTATATGATATTACACAAAGAATTAGAGTTACTATTAAAGAATTACTTAGAATTGTACAAAAAAATTTAAATGAAAATAAATTTAAAACAATTGATGAATTTATGAATAATTATGAAATAATATATAATAATTTAAAATTAAATGGAGGTGATAAAAGTTCTTATATAAATCAAAAATATTTTCAAAATTTATATAATCATAAATATATTATATCAATGATATGTCGTTGTTTTGAAATTGAAAAAGAAGAATTTATGACAAAGTTAATTAATATAATTTGTGAAAAAGATCATTCACCTGAAAAAAAAAAAATGTCAGATCCATATTCTAGTATTAATATAGAAAAAAAACAATATAGTAGTTCATATAAGAAAAATACATATAATAGTGCTTATATTCAAGAAAATGATTCTATTTATAATGGAAATAATCATATTTCAAAAGAGAGAAAAAATATAAAATATTAATAAAATAAATTTAAAGATTTATAATATGTATTTAATTTGATATATAGAATAAAGTATAATTATATAATTAAAAAAAACAATATTTGTATAAAAATAATTTTATTTTTATTAATAATTTAAAAAAAAATTATTATTTACAATACAAGTATATGAAACACAATAAGCAAAATATAAAGAATTATAATTTATCCTTATTAGTTTTTGGTACTAATCAATGTTATGAACCACCATATGATTTAATTCTTTCATTTCTAAATAATAAAAATGCAACTATTATTGAAAATAAACAAACAAAGGAAATAACATTTGAATATAGTTTAGACAAAGGTGAACCAGTAAAAATAAAATCAATTTTTGTTAAAGAAATAGCAGAAAAAAAACCATATTATGATAAAGTAGATGCATATGTAATTTTTGCTGATTTAGAAATGGTTGATACATTAGACAAATTAAATGAAATTGTTCAATTTCTTTTAGAATGTAATTCTAACATTCCTTCTTTTATATTTGGAAAATATAATAATAATACTGATAAAATACAAAGTTTAAGTTCAGAAACTATGAATAAACAATTAAAAAAACATATTAAATTAGTTTTTAATTATGATGAAATTTGTACTGAACAAACAAAAATTTTTAATGATATTATTGAAATTAATTTAAAAAAATGTTGGGATAATAAAAGACAAAAGAAAAATAATTCAAAGATTAAAGAATATGATCAAGCAAAAAGTGGATGCTTTATTTTTTAAATAAATAGTAAAATTAAAAATAATAATTTTTATATATTGAATATATTAATAAGAAAAAATATAAATTCAATTACCAAAAATAAATATTTTTTCATATTTTATAATTAAATATATAAAATAATTAAATTAAATAAACAAATTCTTTTAAATAAACTAAAAAACCTCCGAAAAATTTGATATAAATTAGAAAAAAAAAATAAAAAAAAACATAAAAAAAAACAACAATGAACAAAATTTTATCAATTCAAGGAATGCAATGGGGTGATGAAGGTAAAGGAAAAATAACAGATTTTTACTCTCAAAAAGCTGATATAATAGTTCGTTCAAACGGAGGTAACAACGCAGGACATTCAGTAGTAAGAAATGGAACACGATATTCTCTCCAACTTCTCCCATCAGGAATTTTTAACCCAAAAGCAATTAATATAATAGCAGATGGAACTGTAATTTCTTTATCAGGTCTTCTTGAAGAAATGGAACGTCTTGAAAAACAAAATATAACAAATTATAATCTTTATATAAGTACAAGAGCTTCAATTGTAATGCCCTATCATCAACAATTAGATAAAGCTAAAGAAGTAGTTTTAGGAAAAGCTAAAATTGGAACTACTGGAAAAGGAATTGGACCTTGTTATTCAGATAAAGCTGCTCGTTTAGGTTTAAGAATTGGAAACTTAGTTGATAAAGATTATTTAAAAAAACGTCTTGAGGAAATTTTACCTATTAAAAATATTGAATTAAAAGCTTTTGGTATTGAAGAATATGAAGTTGATAAAACATTAACATATTTATTAGATTTAACTGAAAAATTATTAAAAAAAGCAAAAATAATTGATACATCAAATTATTTATATGAAGCAATAAAACAAGGAAAAAAAATTTTATTTGAAGGTGCACAAGGTGCAATGTTATCAATTGATTTTGGTACATATCCTTATGTTACATCATCATGTGCTTTAGCAAGTGCAATTCCAGTAAATTCAGGAATTCCAGCAGAAAGTATAAAAAGTGATTCAATTGTTGGAATTTTAAAAGCATATACTACTAGAGTTGGAGAAGGTCCTTTCCCAAGTGAAATTTTAGATGAAAGATGTAATTTAATTAGAGAAAAAGGACATGAATATGGAACTGTTACTGGAAGACCAAGAAGAATTGGTTGGTTAGATCTTGCTCAAGTTAATTTTGTTGTTAAAATTAGTGGAGTTAAACACTTTGCTTTAATGCTTACTGATGTTTTATCTGTTGTTGATGAGATTAAAATTTGTACTGGATATGAATTAGATGGAAAAATTATTGATTATTTTCCTGCTAATTTAAGTGATTTATATAAAGTAAAACCTGTTTTTATTAATATGAAAAGTTGGAAAGAGGATATTTCTAAAATTAAGAAATTTGAAGATTTACCTAAAGAATGTCAAGAATATATTTTTAAAGTTGAGGAACTTACTGGAGGGAAAGTTACTTTGGTTTCTGTTGGACCGGATGAAACTGAGACTATTGTAAGGGAAGATTTATTTTAGAACAATAAAATATAATAAAAAAATTTGTATTAATTATTTGTTTTTTAATTAAATCTTAATCAATTTTAAAAAATTATACTATTAATATCAAAAAAATTTTCTTTTATTTTTATTAAATACACTTCAATTTTTATTTTTTATCAAGTATTTTCTAAAATTAAAAAAAATAAAAAATTAATTTTAAGTATGTATATTAAAAAATAAAAATCCTTAATTAAATAAATATATTATATATCTATTTTATTTCTTCTTCTTTTCTTTTAATTTTTGTTTTTCTTGCTTAATCTTTTGAACATCTTCAGGTTCAGATGTAGTAGCAAAAGTTCTTTAAGTGTAGTAATAACACATTATTTATTTTCCTTAATTATTTTTAAAAATTTTATTTTGTCAAAAAAAATTTGTATTATAAATATAAATTATAATGAAAATAGAGCTTAACATAAAATAAAAATTTAAATAATATTTTAAATAAAATAAAATAAAATTAAATAATAAATTAAGTTTATTAATTTTAAATTATATAGTTATAATTAAAAAAAAATAAAAAAAAATAAAGAATTTAATATAAATCATAAATAAATCAATATGAAAAATTTTAAAATTTAAATTTTGATAAAAATAAAAAAGGCGCGACGAAAAATTTTAAAAAATATTTTCCGCTTATTTAATGTCGAAAAAAATAAAATTAAATAAAACAAAAAACTAAGTAAAATGCAAATAGAACAACAAGAGCATAAATTATATAAAAACTCAAAAGTAAAAAAAGAAGAAAAAGATCAAGAATTTGGAAAAATAAAATTAATAATTGGTCCAATGTTTTCAGGAAAATCAACACGTTTAATAGAAACAGTTCGAAAATATTCTTTCAAAAACAAAAAGACAATATTAATAAATTTCATAGGTGATAATAGATATTCATCAGAAAGTCAAATTGTAACACATGATCAAATCAAATATGATTCATTACAATGTAAATTATTAAATGAAAAAATATCAATTTTAGAAAATTATGATGTAATTGGAATTGACGAAGGACAATTTTTTGCTGATTTAATTCCAATATGTGAAAAATTATGTTTTGATGGAAAAATTGTAGTTGTTGCTGCTTTAAGTGGAGATTTTTTAATGAAACCTTTTCCTAATGTTGCTGAATTAATTTCAAAAGCTGATAAAATTAAATTAATGAAAGCTTATTGTTTTTATTGTCATAAAGTTGCTGGTTTTTCTTTAAGAATTGTTGATTCTAAAGAAACTATTTTAATTGGCGCTAGTGAAGCTTATAGACCTGTTTGTAAAGGATGCTATTATAAATATAATAATTTGAAAAAAAAGGAAAATGAAGTTGAAAGTGATGAAAATGTTAATTTGAGTAATTGTAATGAAAATCATTTAAATGAAAGAAAAATTGTCAAAGGGAATGTTTGTATTGATGATCATGGAAAATCAATTAGTACTTTTTAATATTCTTATTATTTTTTATTTTTATGTTTTTTTTTAATTATGAAAAAAAAATATTATGTATAATAAGTAATTAGATACTTTTTTTTTTTTTATTTTTATTATTATTTAATTGAAAAAATCTTTTTTATAATAGAAATAATAAAATAAAAAAACAATAAAAAATATCATAAAATTGATAAAAATGTAAATAAAATTTGGTTTTGAGTATATTAAATTATATTTATTTTTATTTTTTTGAAGATTAATTAATTTATTTTTTTTTTTTGGAGGGATTTTTAAATAAATTAAAATAAGTTTTTTTGGATTTTAATTTTTAGGAGTTTTGTTTGTTTTTTTTGCTTCTGAAGAGTCTTCGTCATCTTCTTCAGAAGATTCAAGGTCAAGGTTTAGTTCATCTTTGTTTATTGAATTTATTATAGAATCTTTTTTATCTTCTTCTTTTTTTTCTTCTTCTTTTTTTTTTTCTTGCTTTTCTTCTTTCTTTTCATCTTCTTTTTTTTCTTCTACTTTCTTATCTTCTTCTTTTTTTTCTTCTTCTTTCTTTTCTTCTTTCTTTTCTTCTTCCTTTTTTTCTTCTACTTTCTTATCTTCTTCTTTTTTTTCTTCATCTTTCTTTTCTTCTTCCTTTTTTTCTTCTATTTTATTATTTTCTTCCTTTTTTTCTTCATCTTTCTTTTCTTCTTTCTTTTAATCTTCTTTTTTTTTTTTTTCTTTTTTTTCTTCTTTTTTCTTTTTTTCTTTTTTTTTTTTTTTTTTTTATTCTTTTTTTTTTTTT
>JAEEGK010005021.1_pt1 | contig 32075 bp, 14 predicted proteins | sample 8958771 | NCBI WGS metagenome assembly JAEEGK01 (sample SAMN16246547, study PRJNA631951) | gut metagenome | biome: gut microbiome; feature: rumen; material: SC-attached | host: Bos | place: Iran: Karaj | collected 2018-10
ATGTAATAGCTGCAAAGCACCAAAAGGAGTAGAGTTTTTTTTCTCATAGCTTTAGTTTTTGAGGGTGAATGATTCCGTTAATTGTGTTTCATGTTGTCAATTTGTTGGCCTGAGCCACATGTTGATTAAACTTTTTAATCTAAAAAATTTCCGCTTAAAGTAGTATTACGGTTATTTCATGCTGCAAATATACAACATGATAATATTTTGTCAAGCTATTTTTTCAACTATTTTTCGTCATCCGAGATAAGCCTTTGTATGTCAACAAGAAAAAAATCGTTGATTTTATAAAAATCCGCTTTATTGTTTAAATTTCCGTTTTTAAACAACAATATTCCGTTTTATTCAAAAGGTATTATGCTTCTATTGAGGGTGAAAAAAAATAGAGACGGCGCTATACCGTCTCTATCAAATCAACTAAAACCAAATCTTTAAATATGAAGAAACACTGTTTCTGTATTAGTAAACCACTACTTTTCGCGTTATAGAAGTGTTGCCGCTGGTCAACTTCAAGAGATACAAGCCTTCGGGAAGGGTGATGACCAGTCGGTTTTCAATGGTTTTTTCCATGACTTTTTGGCCAAGGAGGTTTGTGATGGTCAGCAAGCCCGAGCCTTCCACGGTGAAGTTGTCTTTGGCGGGGTTGGGATAAACACTCATCGTTATTTTTTCCGTTTCAATAGTCGACAAGATGCTGCTTTCAAGGATGGGGAAACCCTCGTTGAGGTAGTTTTCGTCGAAGCCCCAAACATCCGTGTCGTTGTTCAAGATGCCAACGAAGGCTTCGTCGCGCATTTCAATGTCGGTCAAGGCTTCTCCAAGACCTTCACCACCGCAGGTGTTGAGGTAATAGCTGTTGTCCACCGTGCCATCGAAGCTGGAGCCAATGATTCCACCAATTGTACCTTGACCACCCGAAAGGTCGCCAGCATTGTAGCAGTTTTTCACCAATCCTTTTACGAGAAAGCCACCGATGCCGCCAGCAAACTGTGCCGTACCGTAAACACGTCCCATGTTGTAGCAGTTCTCAATGGTCATCTCTCTTTGGCTGGATCCCATGATGCCGCCACTACCATTGTTATAGGCAACGACTCTGCCTGTATTGTAACATTCGTTGATTCTGCTGGTCACCGTTCCTGAAATACCACCTCCGGCAACATTGCCTTTGATGTAGCCTGAATTGGAGCAACGGTTTACGTTGCCGCATCCATAGCCTACAATGCCTCCAACGTAATCGCCTGAGACGTCAGCACCGTTCGAGCAATTTGAAATGACGACATAGTTGTTGCCTTTTCCGACAATGCCTCCGCCATATAAGGCGTTTTGGATAAAACCGCTTTCAACATTGACATTTGTGATTTCGCAAAAACCATCAACCGAGCCAAACAATCCTGCCAAAGGAGTATCCATTGTGTAAATGTTATAGATTTTATGGCCGCCACCATCAAAATGTCCTTTGAAGCTGATGTTGGGAGCGGAATAGGAATCGGGCACCCTCTCGCAACCATCTTCATAAAAGTAGTTGCTGCCCAACCCGATCGGCACCCAAGGTTGGTCTTCGCTGCCGTTCAAGTCGATGTCGGTGGTCAACACAAAGTACATGTCTTGGGTTTCGAAGCCTAAGTTGACCATATAGGAAAAGAAGGCCAGGTTTTCAGCTGACTCAATCAGATATGGGCTGCTTTCCGTGCCTTCACCACGGGTCCATAGTTTTCTACTGCCGTTCCAAATGCTGGTCTGTGCTTCGGCCATGATGCCTGTCATGACGAGCATCATTATGAAGTATAGTTTTTTCATATTTCTTGTTTTTCTGATGGTTAGACAATGTGGTTATTTTGCAAATCCGTTGTTGAACAGCGTTTTGATGTGGTCGATGAACTCGCCTTTGCGTTCCATGGCGGACAGGCTTTCGTTTTTCCACACTGTAATCATGGCGTAGTCCAGTTCCTGCGTTCCGCCAGCGTTGAGGTTGAAAGGTCCTACCGAGGCCAGACCTCTTCGGTCACTGGGGGTATTGCCGCATTGCTCTTCGGTCCAGTATATGCCGTTGGTGCCGTAGCCTTCGGGTTGGATGCCGTTAGTACCTATGTTGTCGGGGTCGCTGTCGCCAGGGAACATGTATTTGCATGGAAGGTTAAGTGTGCCGCTGTTATAGCCATCGCCACCGTACATCATCGGTTGTCCGTTTTTCCATAGACCTTGCATGTAGTTGTAATAGTCTTCTGCATCGGTTGGGTCGCCATTTACATTGGCGGCGTTGTTGTGGTACATGAATCCTGTCATGCCTAAGCGTTCGTTGACGTCCGTGTAAGCTCCTGCCAACACGGTCAACACCTGAACGGGCGGGTTATCTCCGTATGCAATGGGTTCTCCAGTACCATCTGCAGGATAGCCATTATAGCCAAAGCATGCATTGCGTTGCACATCACAACCTACATAGTCATCAAACCAGAAACCGATGTCCCAGTCGGTCCAGAGACCGAGATACACATCATGATAGTCGTTGACCGAGCGATTGAAAAACTGATAGTTGAAGAATACCGTGTTGTTCAAAGCTTCGTCATCGGGAGCATCGTAGGCATACACCATGGCATGAACTTCAAGGCCAATCTGTTTGCCGTGTGATTCTCCGTGTTCCATAAAACTGTCGTTGAAAATGTAAAACAGGCATTGGTCGCCCTTGATGTCGGGATAATCACCCGTTTCGGGATTGTAAACGCCATCGCCATCCACATCTATAAAAGGAGCGAGGTCGGGAGCATAATCACCCTCGCCGTGTGCAGGCCAGGTGAGGACGTCTTCAGGTGCCTCGTATCCAGCCTCTCCATGATGAGCGATGAAGTTTTCGACTTCTTCGCGGGATAGGCTCCAAATATGATGATACTTGAGGACTGTCATCATGTCGATGGTGGCAACGGTTGTTTTGAGCGGTCCTGGCCAATAGTCATGACCAATCTGACCGAATCTATAAGCGGCCAAATGAAGACTGTCGTCAGCATCGAGGCCGCCAAACCAAAGCGAGTGTTGGAAAATGGTTTGTTTGCCACTGCCTGCAGGAACTTCCCAGGTTGGACAAGAATAAAAGCCCATTTCATCTTCTTGCTGGCTGATCATGCAGGAACCGTCCCCGAGGATGGTCGCGCTAACATTGTTGGTCGAACAGTGGGAGATGGGTTGCAGCTGGGCCTGTGAAACAAGGGCAAATCCGCATAGCATGAAAAGTAGAATTCCTTTTTTCATATCGTAGGTTTTTGTGGTTGTCAGTATTGTCGTCGTTACAAAGGTACAAACTAATTGAATATGTCAAGCTTTTTTTTAAAAAAGGTGGAAGGCCGAAAAACCAACCTCCCACCTCCATACAACTAAATCAAATCATTATGAAAAAAGCCTTACTCTTAATATTTCCGTTTTAAACGTTTTTATTCCGTTTCAACGATACAAAAGTACAAACTGTAAAAGTTTTGTCAAGCTTTTTTTTCAATTATTTTTCGTCACAGGAGATAAGCCACTGTTTTTCAGTGTGAAAAAAATTATCCATTATCATGCTTTGATGATTTTAAACGTAAATATTCCGTTTTAATTTAGAATATTCCGCCTTAATTCTCTATAAAAAGTATTAATCTTCGACTCCCTTGAACACAATCTGACTCAATTGTTTCTTGTCGAACACACGGTTGGCCACTTCGAGGATATCGTTGGACTTGACGGCTTCCACTTTCTGAATAATGTCGTCCATATATTCAATTGGCTCACCCATGATGAGCGATCGGGTTGCACTCAACAGCTCGTTCATGCCGCTTTCATAGCTCAAGGCGACTTGCCCGATGAGCTGCTGTTTGGCATGATGGAGTTGTAAAGTACCTAACTCTTGTGTGCAGAGCTTGTCCAATTCTTTGTGTACCAAATCGATGGCGCGCTCCAAAGAGTCGGGATCGACACCCATATAGACGTTGATGAGGCCAACATCGGAATATGCGGTGTATTGCGACTCGATACTGTAGGCAAAACCGTATTTTTCGCGTATATTAAGACCGAGGCGCGAGCTCATGGCAGGACCGCCCAGTACGTTGTTGAGCATTACGATAGGCATGCGTAATGGGCTGCTGAATTCGGGAGCAAGACCTCCAAGAATGCAATGGCTGAGGTGGTTGTTACGGGTCTCAGTTCGGTATTCTGGTGTGTAGCCTGTGAAAATCTCTCGCTTTTTATTAATAATGTGTGTTGGTTGACTGCCGAAATAGGTCATGGCCAGCTTCTCGAACTCCTTGAAGCTGATGTCACCGATGGAGGCCAGTATCATTTGGTCGGTGCTGTAGTTATGCGCCATGAAGTCGAGGATGTCCTGACGATGGAAGCCTTTCACCAACTCTGTAGTACCCAATATGTTGCGTGCCAAAGGATGCCCTTTGAAGACCATTTCCTCAAACAAATCATAAATTTCATCAGACGGTGAGTCCAAGTAGGAGTTGATTTCGTCCAAAATGACTTCCTTTTCTTTGGCCAATTCGTTTTCTGGGAAAGTGGAGTGGAAGGCGATGTCGGCAAAGAGGTCGAGGCTGCGTCTGTAATGCTGTTTCAGGAAAGTGGCTTGGATGCAGGTCTCTTCCTTGGTGGTGAAGGCGTTGAGGTCGCCGCCCACATTGTCGAGGCAGCTCAGGATATGGTAAGCCTTGCGGTTTTGTGTGCCTTTGAAGATGGTATGCTCCACAAAGTGGGCAAGGCCATTTTCATGGGCCAACTCATCGCGCGTTCCTGTCTCCACCATTAGCACCAAGTGAGCAATCTCGCCTTGTTTTTGCTTATGGATTAGCCGAATGCCATTCGGGAGGGTAGCTTCAATGTACTTGTTTTCCAACATGGATAGAGAATTGGGCTGCAAAGATAGCAAAACTTGAAAAGAGGGCATAAAACATCAAAAATGGAGAATTGAAACGGAAATATTATGGTTGAAGCAATATTTTTTACTTGTAAAATAAAAATATTCTTTATCTTTGTCCCGTATTAACGAACCACAAATTGTATAAGCTATGAAAAAGTTGACTCTGTTTCTAATGTTTTTCCTTTTTGTTTCAGGCTATGCCCAGCCAGTCATTGACCCGTTGTTGAGCGAAGAGATGTTTAGCCGTAATGAGGACGAGAGTATTGCGGTCATCGTCATCATGAAGTCGCAATATGACAGAATGCAACTCAATCGTCATGCGGATTACTATGTCACTCGTGCTGAACGCCGAGAGTTTGTGGTCAATGAGTTGAAGGCGTTTGCCGAAGCTTCCCAGTATGATTTGAGGCAATCCCTTTCCGAAATGGAGCATCGCGGTATGGTGTCGTCACCGACGATTTTGTGGATGGCCAATGCCTTATATTTCAATGCTTCCAAAGCAGCTATCCAATCCTTGGCCCTTCGCGACGACATTGCCCTCATCGGCTATGCCAAGGAGTATAAATGTATTCCTGATGGCGAAGAGATAAAGCCTGCTTCACAAATACAAATAAGAGAAATCACGCCGAATGTGATTCAAGTGCGCGCCGACCAAGTTTGGGAAGAAGGATATAAGGGCGAAGGGGTTGTGGTGGCAATCATTGATTCGGGCGTCAATTACCGGCATGTGGACTTGGCCGACCATTTATGGGATGGTGGCGACGAATTTCCTCATCATGGCTATGATGTTTACAACCACGACAATGACCCTGTGGACGATAACGGACATGGTTCGCATTGTGCTGGCATCTTGTGTGGTGATGGCACAGGTGGTTCACATACGGGTATGGCGCCCGAAGTCACGTTGATGTGTGTGAAGAGTATGGGTGTTTCAGGGTATTGCGCTGCGGTAAATATCGCGGAAGGCATTCAATGGGCCATCGAGCACGGTTGCGACATGTTCAGCATGTCAATGGGACTTGTCAATGCGGGTCTTACTGATCGAAAACTGTTGCGCAGTACATGTGAAGCTGCTTTGGATGCAGGCATTGTGGCCGCCATCGCAGCTGGTAATGAGGGCAATAAGCTAGACGTGTATCCTATCCCTTACAATGTCCGAACACCAGGCAACTGTCCTCCGCCCTATATGGATGAGATACAAGCCCATAATTCTGGAGGACTGAGCTGCTCTGTATGCGTCGGTGCTGTCGATTACAACGACAATGCTGCTCCCTTCACATCGCATGGCCCCGTGACTTGGTTTTCAAGTGAGATGGATTTCTATAATGACTATCTTTACAATAGTGATATTAGTGCGTTTTTTGGCTTGATTCGCCCTGATGTGTGTGCCCCTGGCATGGATATTTGGTCGTTGGCCATTAATGGTAATGGATACGTCCCAGATAGTGGTACATCCATGGCAACGCCTTGTGTGGCAGGTTGCATGGCGCTCATGCTGAGCAAAGACATCAATTTGATGCCTTCGGAAATCTGTCGATTGTTGGAGGAAACGGCAGTCCCGATAGAAGATGGCAAGAGTAATGTCTATGGCTTTGGCCGTGTGGATGCGTTGGCAGCCGTCGAAGCTATCCCTATTGGGGGTATCAGATACCAAAGCTATGCCATTAGCGACACTTTGGGAAACAACAATCACAGGCTCAATCCAGGAGAGTCGGTTACTATGTCGCTTACTCTCAATAACATATCCAATGAACCTATTAATGGTGTTTCAGCAGTGTTGGAAGTGGATAACGAGCATGTTTTCATAACCCAAGGTACCATTGCTTTTCCGCCTTTTGCCGCTAATGAAATGATAACCGTTGACGATGCCTTTGCATTTTCGGTTGATGGTGAAGTGTTGCCTTATCAGGAAATCAAGTTTCGCGTAAAAGTGTTTGTCAATGGTGAGTTGGTGGGTGCGTATTCCGATAAGGTCATAGTGCATGACTACCTGTTGAAATATGCGACTGTTGTCGTTTCGAACGATACCAATGGTGATGGCTTCCTCAACCCAGGGGAGACTGCCGATCTTTTTGTCATGGTTGATAACGAAGGTAACGAAATGGCACCGATGGTGAAGGGCGTCTTGTCGACATCCTACCCATTGCTCACTTTGAACGAAACCGAAAAGTCGTTCAGCTCGATTGGGGCTGAGTTGATGGGCCAGGCTAGCTTTAGTGTCACGCTTGATGCCTCAGCAACCGATTTGGCCATCATTCCTTTTAGCCTCGACCTCGTGGATGCTGATGGCCGACACACCGAGTTGACATTTAACTACAAAAACGCTTGTAAAGTGTTCTTCAACTTGCACGATTCCTTTGGCGATGGATGGGAAGACAACTATTTGAATGTGGAATTTTCCGATGGCACTCCTCCTGTGCAGATGACAATGGAAAATGGAAGTACATCCACCTTCATTTACGATTTGGCCATTACTTCCACCATGACGCTCACATGGCACAATAGTGCATGGAGTCAAGAATGCAGCTTTGAGATTGCCTATGAGGATGGAACCATTATCTACCAAAACAGCGGAGGCTTCAGCGATACCTTGACCTTCACCATCAACTGTGAGGCAGACTACAATGTGTCTGTGTTTTGTGAACCAGTACGCAACTTGAACTATGAGACAGTCGGTCAACAGGTGGTGCTTACTTGGGAGGCACCCGAAAATGGCACTCCAACAGCATACGAGATTTTTCGTGGAACATTTTTGATTGAGACTACTAACGAGCTGAAAGCTATTGATATAGTTGAAAATGGTATTTATGACTATTGTGTTTATGCCATTTACGAGGACTGCCAAAGCGAATTCGTTTGTCAGGAAGTGGAAATGCAGTTCGCTACACCGGAAAATCCGCTTGACGAAGTAAGTGTATTTCCCAATCCTGCTTTCGACGAGGTGACTATCCAATGCGCAGGAATGACAAAGGTCGAGGTCTTTTCCATCGATGGTGGACTAGTGCAAAGTATTGAAGTAAAGGATGATACCTGTTGGATTGAGGGACTAAAACATGGTGTCTATGTGATACGCATCTTTAAAGGTGAACTGACTATAATACGGAGATTAATCATCCGATAAGGTTTCTTTTTTGGCTTTGTAATCCAAAAAGGTGTCAAAACTGAACAATAAAACTCAGAAAAGCCAAAAACATTGCTAACTTTGCACCTTTAAATGATTAACTCTTATCTGTATGAAAAAACTAGTATTTCTTTTGTTAGGAGTGCTGCTCTGTATGGGTGGCTTTGCCCAAGCTGTCATTGACCCGCTGCTGAGCGAGGAGATGAACCGTCGCAACGATGACGAGCAAATGACGGTTATAGTTATTATGAAATCGCAATACGACCGGACACAACTCAACCGTCGTGCCAATCATTACACCACTCGTGCTGAACGGCGCGAGTTTGTGGTCAACGAATTGAAGGACTTTTCTGCTGCTTCGCAGTATGATTTGCGCCACACGCTGGCCGAAATGGAGCATAATGGCATGGTCACTGAGCCTACCGTTTTGTGGATGGCGAATGCGTTATATTTTGATGCTACGAAGGCAGCCATTCAAGATATCGCTCGTCGTAGCGACATCGAAATCATAGGCTTTGCCAAGGAGTACAACTGGATTCCTGAGACAGATGCTCCTCGTCCAGCAACGGCCACGCGCGAAATTACGCAGAATGTCATCAAAGTGGGTGCCAATCAAGTGTGGGAGCAAGGCTACATGGGACAAGGTGTTGTGGTGGCTGTCATCGACACGGGTGTCAACTACAACCATGTTGATGTAGCCGACCACCTTTGGGATGGTGGCTCTGAGTTTCCTCATCATGGCTATGATGTGAAAAACCACGACAACGACCCTATGGACGACCAAGGACATGGCTCGCACTGCTCGGGTACAGTATTGGGAGATGGTACAGCTGGGTCGCAAACGGGTATGGCTCCTGAGGCTACGCTGATGTGTGTCAAATGCCTGGATAATACTGGTAACGGTGGTGCCCAGAATATTTCTGAAGGCATACAATGGGCGGTGGAGTATGGCTGCGATATGTTCAGCATGTCGCTTGGCTTGCCTCTCTCAAGCATTCCCGACCGTACTTTGTTGCGTCATACCTGTGAGGCTGCTTTGGATGCGGGCATCGTTGCTGCCATTGCGGCGGGTAATGAAGGCAACACTCAATATATGTATCCTATCCCGAATAATGTACGTGTGCCTGGCAGTTGTCCTCCGCCTTATATGGACGAGGTGCAGGGTGAGAATCCTGGCGACTTGACTTGTTCGGTGTGCGTGGGTGCTGTCGACTACAACGACAATGCTGCATATTTCAGCTCTCGTGGACCTGTCACTTGGCAGAATACCGAGTTTGGCGACTATCCTTACCAACCTGGCATTGGCCTCATCCGTCCCGATGTGTGCGCTCCTGGCGTCGACATCAAGTCGTTGAACTATGAAAGTAACACGGGATATACTTATATGAGCGGCACCTCGATGGCCACACCTTGCGTGGCGGGTTGCATGGCTTTGATGCTGAGCAAGGACATTAACCTTACACCATCAGATGTTTGCCGCATCCTTGAAGAAACAGCAGTCCCGTTGGCTACGGGCAAGAGCAATACGTACGGTTTTGGTCGTGTGAATGTGTTGGCTGCTGTGGAAGCCATTCAGGTGGGTGCTATCCAGTATAATTCCTTTTATCAAATCCACGACACCAACGGTAACAATAACTCCGCCTTGAATCCTGGCGAATCCGTTACGATGAGTGTCGTTATGTTGAATATAAGTTCGGATCCAGTAAGTAATGTCTCTATCGTATTGACCACTACGGATCAAAACGTTACCATCACGCAAAACACGGCTTCATGCCCCGACTTCGCTCCTAACGAAGCCCTGATGGTGGAAGATGCTTTCGCTTTCACGGTCAGCAACGATGTGGTGGCCAAACAGGATATCCGTTTCAATTTGGAGGTATATGTCGATGGTGAACGGACGGGAACTTATGGATTGGTAGTTACAGTTCATGATGATCAATTGGAATATGGTACCACAGCCGTGCTCAACGACGACAATGGTGATGTTCTCCTCAACCCAGGCGAGACGGCAGACTTGCGCATCTTTGTCGACAATACGGGCAATCAATTGGCCGAAATGGTGACGGGCGTATTGTCTTCTGATTATGAATTTGTTACTATAAATGAAACTCAAGGAAGCTTCAGCACGATTGGTGCCAATCTGATGGGTTATGCTGATTTCAATATCACGCTTGATGCCGATGCACCTGATGACTTCGTTATTCCTTTCAATCTCGACCTTGTGGATTTCAATGGAAAGCATACGGAATTGACTTTCAATTATCAGAACACTTGCAATGTCATCTTTTCCTTGCACGATGCTAACGGCAATGGCTGGCAGGATAATTATCTCACCGTAATCTATTCCGATGGTTTGCCTTCGGAGCAGTTGACCATCGAAGAGGGTAGTTCGGCAACGTTTACTCGTTATCTGACTTCAGGTTCCAGAATCATGCTTCGTTGGCACAATGGACAAGGTGCTTCACAATGTAGCTTTGAGGTTACTTACGAGGATGGCACGGTCATTTTTGAGAACCAAGGCGGTTTCAGCGGCAACAAGCTTTTCGACATCAACTGCACGGTGGGTAGCAGTGTGTCTGGCTTCTGCGAACCAATCCAAGGCTTGACCTATGAACTTGAAGATCATGATGTCGTTCTTTCATGGGAGGCTCCGCAAAATGGCACACCGGCATGGTACGAGGTTTACCGTGAAACCAAACTCCTTGATTTGGTTGAAGAGTTGACCTATACCGATCTTGATGTTGAAGAAGGCCTTTACAATTACTGTGTTTATGCCGCTTACGACGGATGCCAAAGCGAATATGTCTGCGTCGAGGTGGATGTGTCGATGTGTAGCCCTGTGCAGAATTTGACCCACACGATGACCAGCGACCTTCAGTGCACCCTCTACTGGGAGGCACCCCAAAACACAACTGGATTGCTTGAATATCAAGTTTACATGGATGAGGAGTTGTTGGTTGCGACAAACGGAACGACTTACTCGTTCACCATTCCTACAGGCGAACATGACATCAACGTGAAGGCTGTTTTTGAAGAATGCGATAAAGACGCTTTCATGCATATTTGCATCCTTGATGCGGTGGAGAACTTGTCATATACCTTGGAGGGCAATGTCGCTACCGTGACTTGGGATGCCATTGAGGGCATAGAACAATATGAGGTGGTCGTTGATGGCCAGGTGGGTCCTCCCGTTGCAGCAACGCAATATGTCTTTGAGGCCGAAGAGGGTCTGACATCGGTCGAGGTGACGCCTGTAACGGAATCTTGCTATACAATTGATGCCGAAATAGAAGTATGCTATTGCAAACCTGTTGATGACCTGTCGTTTGTAGCTATGGACTACAGCGGTTTGCATTTCGTTTGGAGCGATGTCCCCGATGTGGAGTATTACGAAATTACCTACAATGGCAACACCATACAGAAAACGCCTGAGGGAGGTGCTACTGGCTTCTCATTCGACCCGATTGTGGGCGAGAATACCCTCTGTGTGACAGCACATTCCGTCTATGGCTGCGATTCTGAACCCGTTTGCATGACAAAGACTGTTTGTGCTGCCGTGGATAGCTTCGACTATTCCTTCAATGGTAACGAAGTTACAGTGACATGGAACGGTGATGCTGAAACGTATCATCTCCGAATCGATGGCTTTGAGTGGGTTACGGTTGAGACCAATGCCTACACTGCCACTGTGGAAGATGGCCTCCAAATCGAGGTGACGCCTGTGTATGAGGATTGCATGGCTATGTCGGCTACCTATTGGGTAACAGTTACGAACACCGCTCCCGAAATCCACTTCACCGACGTGCGTGAGGGCGTGATGGCCACGGCTTGGAATGCTGTGGATGACGCCATTGCCTATAATCTCTATCGTGATGGTGAGTTGATTGCTGAGAACCTCACAGGAACGAGCTACAACGACACTGATATGGCCTTTAACGCGCAGCACTGCTACGCTGTGGCTTCGGTCTTCGAGAAAGGTGTTTCCGACAAGTCGGAGGAAGTTTGCGCCAACTATTTCGCGGGTGTGGACGAGAACGACGGCAAAGTCAATATCTTCCCCAACCCAACTACTGACAAGGTGACCATCGAATGCGCTGGCATGACGATGATTGAGGTCTATTCCGCTGAAGGTAAGTTGGTGGATCGCATCAAAGTGAAGAGCGATGCTTATCAGTTTGAAGGCCTCGAAAACGGTATCTACACACTCCGCATCCATAAGGGCGAGGAGGTGCTGATCCGAAAAGTGATTAAAATGTAAATGCTTGTTTGGCTCCCGCCACGGTGGGAGCCAAACAATAAAACCAAACACTTTTTCGTTTGTATCAAAAATCAAATTTTATGCGTAGATTCTTTATTTCTTTGTTCGTTTTGTTAGGTGCCTCGCTACATCTCTCAGCCCAGTCGACTAACGACATCATGAAAGAGCCTATCCCAGTGGCCATGTTTCAGGCGACCTACGCTTTTCATTTCCCTGGATTGGATACCAAAGACGTTTATGGCGTGAGCAACAATGTGGGCGGCGGTTTTGTTTACAAGACCGAATCGAACTGGCTATTTTCCGCTATTGGCAATTTCATTTTTGGCAATAGATTCAATATCGACCGCATGGAAATCTTTGGCGAAGGCATTACCACTGAAACAGGTGAAATCATAGGCGGTGCCGGCAGCTACGCGACTTTCGAAATCAACCAGCGTGGCTTCCATTTTCAAGCGGAAGCGGGTAAGTTGATTCCATTCGGTCCTAATCCCAATAGTGGCTTCTTTGTGCAGGCGGGTTTGGGTTATCTGCGCAACCGTATCCGCATAGCTTATCCACAGGCCATGCTCAATACGCCTTTTCAGGTTGACGGAGACTATCAATATGGCTACGATCGTATGCGCGGTGGTCCGGCGGTGCATTTGGAAGGGGGCTATCTCCTGCTTAACGACACCCGTTTGCTCAATGTCTCTATCTCCTTTGAGGTGACATATGCCCGCACCCGTAACCTGCGCGATTACGATTTCCGTGTGTTCACCAATCCCGAGACGGGGGTGCTGGAGCCCGTTGGTTATAATGACCCCAACAAGCGTTTCAACGACCTCTATTACGGCATCCGCGTCACGTGGAACATTCCGACTTACGAACGTCAACCCCAAGATTACTATTATAATTAATAGGTGCTGATTCTGTTTACCATAGGTGTCATTCTATATTCCCTCGGTGTGAGGGTGGCTGCTTTGTTGGGCAATGCCAAAGCCAAGCAGTGGGTAGAAGGGCGACGGGAAAAAAAGCCAATTGACAAGCTGAAAGGGCTTTTCCACCGTAAAAAGGACACTAAGCCTACCGAAGGGCCAGTGTATGATTGGGTCTGGTTCCATGCTGCTTCGCTTGGCGAGTTCGAACAGGGGCGTCCTGTCATCGAAGCGATAAAAAAGGAGTTTCCGCAATATAAAATCCTGCTGTCGTTTTTCTCGCCCTCGGGTTATGAAGTCCGCAAAGACTACCCTGTAGCCGAAGAGGTCGTTTATTTGCCCACCGATACGCCGCACCATGCCGCACAATGGGTGGGAAGTCGCCATTTTGTGGCTGCTTTCTTCATCAAATATGAGTTTTGGTTCAACTATATGCGGGCTTTGAAAGAAGCAGGCATCCCTTTGTTTTACATCTCTCTCATCCTGAAGCCCGATTCCTATTTCTTCCGCTGGTATGGCGACTGGTTCCTCAAGCAACTTCACAACGTGACGCATTTCTTCGTGCAGGATGAGGCCACGGCGGAGTTGCTCAAGTCCAACGGTCTGGATAATGTCACCGTGTGTGGCGATACCCGCTTCGACCGCGTGGCGGCCATTGCGCGACAAGCCAAGCCTTTCCCCGACATCGAACGGTTCATCCATGGTCGGCAGTGTATCATCGCGGGCAGCACCTGGCCTCCCGACGAAAAGCTGTTGGACCAATTCCTGCCCCAATTGCCCGACGACTATTGCCTCATCATCGCCCCGCACGATATCTCCGAGTCGCATGTGACCCAAATCAAGGCAATGTTTCCCGAAAGCCAATGCTACACCGAACTTGATCTGGAGCAGCCGTCGAGGATATTAATCATCAACACGATTGGTATCTTGTCGCAGCTCTATCAGTATGCACGGTTCGTTTATATCGGGGGCGGATTTGGTGTCAATATCCACAACATCCAGGAACCGGTCACATTTGGTTGTCCGGTGGTGTTTGGCCCGAAATACGAAAGCTTCAAGGAAGCGGTCGATTTGGTGGCCTTGCAAGGGGCGTTTTCTGTCAATGACGCGGAGGAACTGGAGGCTGTTTTCAAGCGGTTGATGACCGACGATGAGTTTTACAAGAAAGCTTCAGAAACCTGCAGAAACTACCTCAATTCGCAGGTTGGAGCGACCGAAATCATCCTTAAAGACTTCAAAAAGCTACTATTTTCGTAAAAAATAGCACTTTTTTTTGATTTGTTGATTTTATTGTCTACTTTTGAGGTCTGATTTCGTGTTGAAATTCAGCTTAGTAAACTTCCAGCCTATGCAAGACAACGCTACCAACCCTCAACTTCCCCGTATCGGCCTTAGTCAGGGCGACTTCAACGGCATTGCATACGAAATCATTCTGAAAGCGTTTTCCGATGCCCGAATGTTTGAAACGCTCACGCCTGTCTTGTATGGTCAATCGAAAGCTTTTTCCTATTACAAGAAGAATTTCGGCATGGACAGCCCCAACTATTCGTTAACACGCGATGCTCGACAGGCCTTTGACAAAAAGTTCAACATCATCAACATCGTGGAGAACGAGTTGAAGATTGAGCCAGGCGTGCCCTCTAGTATTTCAGCCGAGATGTCAGTGCTGTCGATGAAGAAAGGCACCGAAGACCTCCAGAACGGCTTTATCGATGCCTTGGTGATGGCTCCCGACAATCCAGTTGTGGCCAAGAGTAACCGCGATTTCCTGCTTTCGTTCCATAAGGAAGCCGAACCTTTGCAGGTCTTGGTGAGCGGTCAGATGCGCATCGGCTTGGCTACAGGTGACGTACCGCTAAGCACCGCGCTTGAGCAGATTGATATCCGTTATTTGGTCGCCAAACTTACCACATTGTCGGATGCCTTGAAGAAAGATTTTGGCATCGATTCGCCAAAGATTGCCGTCATGGGTGTGAACCCGCATTCGGGCTCGCTTCCCATCGGGGATGACGAGAAGGTGGTGAAGGCGGTGAGCGATGCACAGCATAAAGGCCTCTATGCTTTTGGGCCTTTCTCGGCTTCGCAGCTCTTTGTCACGGGCTGGTGGAAGAAATACGACGCGGTGTTGGCCTTGCATTACGAACAGGGTGTGTTCCCGCTGAAGTTCCTAGCGTTGGAAGGTTATGCTTGCTATTGGGCGGGCTTGCCTGTGGTGTGCACGGCGCCCTTGCACGGGCCAGCCTACGACATCGCCAACCAGAACAAGGCTGCCCCCGACTCCTACCGCAAGGCGGTCTTCCTTGCCACTGACATAGTCAATCGTCGTAGAGAACAATAAACATTAATACAGCATTGTGAGATTCCCTTCGGGAATGGAGGTCCTGTTTCTGTTACCAGCGGCGGCAGATAGAGCTTACGAAACGTAAACGTTACAAGCCGCCGCGGGATACATAATGATTTGCTTGCCATTCCCGAAGGGAATCTCCATGAAATCAAAAAAGGAGACCCGAAGGCCTCCTTTTTTGATTGTTCATGATGAAATGCTTACTTCACAATGAACTTCTGAGTGTCGCTACCAGCGCTGATGAAGTAGACACCGGCGTTGAGGTTGCTGATGTTGATGCTGTTGGCACCAGCACGGCCTTCAACATTCATCACGTTCTGACCCATGATGTTGTAGATCACGATGTCAGCATCCTGGCTGAGGATGACGTTGAGTTGGTCAACGGCAGGATTGGGATAGAGGTTCATGTGCGTGTTGTGGCTCACTTCCGGAACACCGACACCAGCATTCGGGAAGAGGTCGTTCAGTTCAAAGGTGAAGCCTTGGTAGTAGTTGTCATCAGCAGTTTGCTCATCACTTTGAACGAATGTACCAGCTTCTTGGTCAAGCTGAGCAGCAATCACGAGGGTTGTGCCAATCACAGCGGCTTGCGGATAAACGCATTCTGATAACGAATACATAAAGTCAGTGGTGAGGTGCTTCATGTTAGTCCATGTCAAACCACCGTCACCTGAGAATGCCGCGAAGAGTTTGAAATAGTATTTGTTATTGTTATCCCTGTTGTTTTCATCCAAAGAACTCCAAACGCAGACCAGATCATAGTCGCTGTTGTTCACTTTGCAAAGTACAGGGAAGGCGGTATTGCCGCAGTTGTATGCGCCGTGGTAGTCACTAAGTCCGTTAACGTCCTCGATATTCCACTCTGTTGCAGTGAAGGGATCTTCCCACTCACCATCGTCAGTCAATGTGGTCAGGTATCCGAAATACTCGGGCCACATTTCGTGATTCGAGTTGCTCCAGTACCAATTGGAAAGCTCAATGTCTTGGTTAATATAGGCACTGTCCATAATGAAGGGCTGTCCGTGGACGGGCGGCATCGGATTGTTGGGGTCAAAACCATTATGCAAGTAGTCTGCATTCTCATCGCCGTAGTAAGGCATGTATTCGCTCCAGAAAGCGACACCACCGTATGACGGGCCGTAGTGACCTTGGTGGTCGCTATAGTTGTATTCATAGGCCAACATCAGTTCCTTGTTTCCATTCCACAAGGCGGAAGTCCAACGAGGATAGCAGAAGGAATTGTCTAAAAGGACACCCGGAGCTGGGTCGTGGAAGTAGACTTTTCTTTCCCAGGTTTCACCATCGTCGTAGCTGTAGAGCACCATACCGTCGGTGTTACCAGTGTTGATGACGAGGCCAATCATGTTGTCCTCGGTGGTCTCCATCCAATAATAGCTATTGGTGCCATGTTCATTGCCGTATTCAGCGGTAAGGAAGGGGAGTACAACAGCTTCTTTGTCCCAGGTCAAGCCGTCGGATGAACGCCAATATCTGATACCATGTGTCATGCCGTATTCATCTTCGCCGTCATCAAACTTGGCACCAACCATATGGATGATGTTGTGATCGGGACCTGAAGTGACGACACACGGGTGAGACCAAACGTCGCTGCCGACATAAATTGCATTTGGAACACTGTTGGGTGTCATGTTATCCTTGTCTTCCACGATGTAAATGCCAAGATTAGTGGCGGTGTGGGCGGCAACAACAAGGCCATTGTTCTTGTAGCGGGCGATGGAGCCGAAACCGGTCTTTTCGGTTTCGATGCGGCCACCGAGCGGAATCCATTCGTCGTTTTCAAAGTCGTAAGTGCCGATGCCCGTACCACGATCGGTGAAATTAGAATTGGTAGCAATGGTGTAGGCAAAATTAATCTTGCCATCAGGCCAAACCACTGTTCTATTGATATAACCGTGGTTGGTTTGCCAGTCGTATGTGGAATGGTCGAGTTCGCCTTCGCTGCGGGTCATGTTAGGCTCACTCAGGACATTCTCTAACGCACTACTTTCCAGACCTTTGGTGGAAAAACTGGTGGCGTTGTTCTTCATGGCGTCGTTAATAGACGTTTTTCTCACTTGCGAGTAGCCGGCAGTGGCCACCAACAAGACTAGTACTAAAGTAAATAACTTTTTCATTTTGAATGAATTTGATTAATAATTTAGGTTGAAAGATTGTGTTCTCTTTTTAAGTATTTGGATGCAAAGATAGTGATTTTTCTTTATACGCAAGTGGTTTTGACAAAAAAAAGGAGGCAATCGCCTCCTTTTTTTTGTCATATGATGTAATCCAATGCTTACTTCACGATGAACTTCATGGTGTTCTCAAAGCCATTGGCCTTAACGGTCACGAAATAGATGCCGCTGTTGAGCTCGCTGACGTTGATGGGTCTGAGGTTCATACCCGTAGTGATGTTCACATTCTGGCTCATCACATTCTGGCCCATGATGTTATACACGTTGATGCTCATCTCGGAAGCCTGTGAGGCGTTCACTTCGATGTTCAGCATGTCGGTGGCGGGGTTGGGATACACGCGGGCGGTGGTCACAGGGTTGATGGCTTCGTTCTCATTGATGCCCAAGCCTTCGGGTCTGATCAAGCAAGCATACTGGTAATTCTCGGTGAGAACACCCATGTTGCTGTTCGGGTGGGAGTCGCTGATGTCGAGGTAGAGGCCTTGGTTCTCGTCAGCTGAGTACATGACCCAGAATTGGCCGTTGTAGCCATTGGTGGCAGCGACGCAAGGATATTGCTCATCCAATTCGTGCATGAAGTCTTCGGCCAGGTTGATGCCATATTCGTCAGTATACCAAGTGCCGTCAACGTCCTTGAGGGTGACATAAGCGCTTCTGAAGTTACAGCTGGTGGTGGAGTTCACTCTGCTTTCTGACAAGGTGCTGAAGATGATGGCCACATCACCGAGGTTGTCGACAGAGATGCTGGGCATGGTCGAAGTGCCGATGCTGCGGTAGCTCCAATCACTGTTGTTGATGTTTGTACTCCAGTCGATGTTATAGGTTCCGTCCATGTCCTCGTCCACCACACCAAAGTAATTGAGGTGTTGACGGCCGTCAACTTCTGCCATAGCATCGATACGTTCGTTGATTAGGGTGTAGGCAAAGCCTCTTTCAGCATAGTAGGCGGGGAATTGTGAGTCTTGGCTCCAGCGGCCATAAGGCAGGATTTCGTGGCCACCTTGTTCGTTCACGTAGTCAGAGTTCCAGTAAACAATGCCAAAACTATAGCCAGGCCATGAGGTGTAGTGGTCGGCATCGGAAACTCTCCAACGAAGAAGGGCGAATGTGGCATGGACTGTGCCATTGTCGTCAATAGTAATGCTGTGCGAATTGTCGGAGGTGACGATGGAGTCGGTCATGCCTTCCGGATAGTCGTCGAAGTTGATAGCGTGGACGGGTTCGCCGTCTTCACCAGCGATGGCATAAGGGGCAATGATTTGGCGCTCCCAGGTCTCACCGTTGTCGTGCGAGATCATGTAGAACACTTCAGTGGTGTAAGCACCGAACATCACAGCCACGTTGTCGCCATTGGCGGCCATCACGTAGTCGTCAGCGCTCAGTTGGTTGCGGTAATCGCCTTCAGCATCGTTGTCAATGCCGGGGAAGTCAATCAGTTCAGAGACATCCCAACCTCTGTCTTGACGGGTCAGACGGACATAGTAAACGTGGTTGTCCAAGGAACCATCGGGCATGCTGATTTGCTTGCACATCACAAGGTGGGCATACATGTCGTTGGGTCCGCTGCAGACCACTCTTGGCCAGGTGGGGCTGCCGTAGTCAGCACCCCAGTTGTAGACGAGTTCCCAGTCGCCTTCACCTCTCATGGGACGATAGTACAGGTTGACGCCAGTGGCATGTGAGGCGAGGAGTTCACCTTCACCGCAGGCAGCGATGCTCGGCCAGCCTGACTTCACGTTTTCTTGACGCTCTTCGGGTGCTTCACCCATGCCGGTCTCAGGGCAGTAGTGGTTGTAGCCAGTACCACGATCCGGGAAGCTGGTGTTGCCAGAGTGGTCCCAAGTGGCCACGAAGGAGGCGCAGCCATTGGGCCATGTGGCAATACGGTTGCCGAGGGCGCTGTTCGTCTGCAGGTCGTAGTTGGTAACCATGGCCTCATACTCATCGAAGTCGTCGAGGCTTCTGTTGGCATTGACCATGTTTTGAGGCATGCTGAATTGAATGCCTTGGGTAGCAGAACCGTCAATCTGGCGGAGTTCGCTGCGTTTTTGTGTCGTCACACTGGCGTTTTTGGCAGCGTTATCGACGACAGCTCTCTGTGCAAAGCCAGTCATGGCGACGGCCATTGCGAGTGTCATGAATAAAACTTTCTTCATGGTGTTTTGTTTTAAAGTTAATGATAATGAATTAATGTTCGCTATTTGGGCTGCAAATATAAGCATTTTAAATAATACAGGCCAAAAAGTGGCAATTTTTTATATAATTTGGGGATTGGGACAAAATTTGTGCCGAGAAAAAGGTTGAGATTCCCTTCGGGAATGGAGAACTGATTGTTTTGTACCCCGCGGCGGCAAATAACGCTTACGAGTCGGAAACGTCACAAACCGCCGCTGGAGACGGTTGGAAATTGCTCCATTCCCGTAGGGAATCTCAAAATATTGCTTTTTTTGTCTATTTGAATTGATAAAAGCTATATCTTTACACCCTCAAAAACTATGTCCTATGAAAAAACTGATTCTTCCTTTGCTCTTTTTGGCACTTGCTGCCTGCAATAAGCAACCTGAAGTTAATTATGTAACAGACCCTGCCAACTACGTCGACCCGTTTATTGGCACGGGCGGCCATGGCCACACTTTCCCAGGCGCCACGGTGCCCTTTGGTATGGTGCAGTTCAGCCCCGACACCCGCATGAACGACTGGGATGGCTGCTCGGGCTACCACACCTCCGACAACACCATCCTCGGTTTCAGCACCACCCACCTCAGCGGCACGGGCTGCTCCGACTACGGCGATTTCCGCTTCATGCCCATCGTGGGTGAGGTGAAACTTGACAAAGGCGAAGAGGAAAACACCGCCTCGGGTTACCGCTCAGCTTTCCAACACGAGAATGAAGACGCTCAAGCGGGCTATTATGCCGTGCTTTTGGACGACTATAATACTAAGGTGGAACTGACCACAGGCGACCGCGTCGGCATGATGCGCTGCACCTTCCCGCAAGGTGTCGAAGCCCATCTGTTCCTTGATATGGTGGAGGGCGTGAACGACGAATTCGTGTATGAGTCGTGGCTGCAAGTAGAGAACGAGAACGCCATCAGTGGTTTCCGTCGCACCCGCGACTGGGCTAACGAGCAGTATCTCTATTTCTATGCTGAGTTCTCGAAGCCGATGATGAGTTGCAGCATGTTTGAAAACGGTGTTCGTTTAGGGGAAGAACCCAGGGCGCAAGGCGACCGTGTGAAGGCATATTTCGACTTTGACATGGAGGACGGCCAGCCTGTCGTCATGCGCATCGCCATTTCGGCGGTTGATGTGGAAGGCGCGAAGAACAACCTGAAAGCCGAACTCGCTGAAAATGACTTTGACTTTGATGCTTTGAAACAAAAAGCCTACGACAAATGGAACAAGGAACTGAAACGGTATGAGGTGAGCGACCCCAATGAATCGAACAAGACGGTATTCTATACGGCTTTGTATCATACCATGGTCGCGCCCAACCTTTATAGTGATGCCGATGGCCGCTATCGTGCCCACGACCTGCAGGTCTACAAGTCGGAACGTCCCGTCTATACGGTCTTCTCACTGTGGGATACCTTCCGCAGCCTGCACCCGCTCTTCAGCTTGATGCAGCGCGAGCGCACTTTGGATTTCATCAACACCTTTATTAATAAATACGAAACCAATCCGCATCACATGTTGCCCATCTGGGAACTGGCCGCCAACGAGACCTACTGCATGATTGGTAACCACGCCATCCCTGTCATCGCCGACGCCTACTTTGCTGGCATCCGTGACTTCGACACCGAGAAGTCTCTGGAAGCCATGGTGGCAAGTTCGAAGGCCGATCTCTGCGGCATGGGTGCCTACATGAAATACGGCTACATCCCGATCGAAGTCGAAGGAGAGGCCACTTCCAAGACTTTGGAATATGCCTACGACGACTGGTGTGTAGCTCGCATGGCCGAGGCCATGGGTAAAACTGATATCGCCAAGGAGTTCTATGCCCGTGCACAAAGCTACAAGAACATCTTCAACCCTGAGAACCAGTTCTTCCAAGGTCGCCGCAATGGTGGCTGGATGCGTCCTTTCGACCCCGCACAGGTTAATTTCACACTGACGGAAGCCAATTCGTATCAATATGGTTTCTTCGTGCCCCAGGATGTGAATGGTCACATCGATCTCATGGGCGGCTGGGATGACTATGAAATCAAACTTGATGCGCTGTTTAACGCCCCCTCTAACTTGACGGGTCGTGAGCAGCCCGACATCACGGGCCTCATCGGGCAGTATGCCCACGGCAATGAGCCGAGCCACAACACCGTGTATATGTACAACTTCGTCGGCAAGCCCGCCAAGACGCAATACTATGTGAAAAAGGTGTTGGATGACTTCTACACCGACCGTCGCGATGGCTATGCCGGTAACGAGGACTGCGGTCAGATGTCGGCCTGGGGTGTGCTCTCGTCCTTGGGCTTCTATCCCGCCACACCTGCATCGGGTTACTATGTACTAGGCCTGCCGCGCTTCCAGAACATGAGGCTGACCTTCGAAAACGGCAAGCAGTTTGAGGTCATCGCCAAGAACCTGAGCGACAAGAACTGCTATGTGGAGTCGGTGAAACTGAACGGTAAGCCTTTGGAGCGTAGCTACATCACCTTTGAGGAGGTGTTTAATGGCGGCACATTGGAGTTCACCATGACCAACCAATCTAACTCCACATGGGCAACACAACCTGAGAATTGTCCTGTGGTGCGCACAAATGGCGATAACATCGTCATTGTCCCGACCATCAACACGGATTCCGACACTTTCTTCGACAGCCTTATGGTTAGCATGAGTCATCCTGTGGAAGGTGTGAAGATTTACTATACCATGGACGGCAGCGACCCGCGAGAGAACGGTCAAGTATTTGAACAGCCACTTTGCCTGAAGGAGAATGCCACAATACGTGCCGCTGCCTTGCAGGACGGCCGTTGGAGCCAGCCCATAGACGCACAGTATTACTTGATTGACGCCAACCGCAGCGTGAAACTCGTGAATATGTACAACGAGCAATATTCCGCTGGCGGCCTCAAGGCCTTGATTGACCACCTGCGTGGTGGCGAGAACTTCCGCACAGGCTCATGGCAAGGCTATTATGGTGTCGACCTTATCGCCACCGTCGACTTGGGTCAACCCAAGCGAATCAACCGCTTGGCAGGCAGCTTCTTGCAGGAGGTCTACTCTTGGATCTGGATGCCTACTGAGGTGGAGTATTTCGTCAGCGACGATGGCAAGAACTTCCGCAGCGTGGGTAAGGTGAAGAACGATGTGCCGATTGACGCGGATGGTGCGATTATACAAGAAATGGCCGTGCGTCCGCGCACGAATGCCCGCTATGTGAAGATGGTGGCCAAGACCATCGGCACCTGCCCCGAGGGACATGTTGGTGCCGGACAGAAGGCTTGGATCTTCTGTGATGAGTTGGTGATAGAATAATCTTTAAATCTTTAAATTCGAAATATATGAAAGAATCCATCGTAATCCTTGCCGGCGGCGGTCCGGCACCCGGAATCAACACGGTGATTAGCACTGTGGCTAAAACCTTCCTCAAGGACGGTTATCGCGTCCTCGGCCTCAACGACGGCTACAAGAACCTTTTCCAACCCAATCCTGATGTGGTCGAAATGGACTTCCTCTATGCCGATGCCATTTTGAAACAAGGTGGCTCGGCCTTGAAGATGAGCCGTTACAAACCGAAGAACGAGGAATTCAATACTGAGTTCTTTGTGAAGAACAACATCAAGCTGTTGGTCACCATTGGCGGCGACGACACCGCTTCAACGGCTAACCGCATCTCGAAGTTCTTGGCCAGCAGTGGCTTCCCCATCCAAAACATCCATGTGCCCAAGACCATTGACAATGACCTGCCGTTGCCTGAGGGCAGCCCGACCTTTGGCTATTATTCCGCTAAGGATGCCGCTGTGCATCTGGTGCAAACCATTTACGAAGATGCCCGCACCAGTGGTAACTGGTTTGTGGTCTCCGCTATGGGTCGTGAGGCTGGTCACTTGGCTTTCGGTATGACCTCAGCCTGCCACTGCCCGATGGTGGTCATCCCCGAAATGTTCAACAAAGCAGAGGTCACCTTCGATGCCATCATCAAGTTGGTGGTCAGTTCCATCGTGAAGCGTAAACTGTTGGGTGTCAACTATGGTGTGGTTATCATCAGCGAGGGTGTGTTCCATTTCATGAGCGATGAGGAGATTGAGAAGTCGGGTGTGGCCTTCACCTACGACGAGCACGGCCATCCAGAGCTGGGCAACGTCAGTAAGGCCCATATCTTCAACCTATTGCTGCAGCAGCGTCTGAAGGCTTTGGGCATCAACGTGAAGAGTCGTCCCGTTGAAATCGGCTACGGCATCCGTTGTGTTGAGCCGAATGGCTACGACTTGACCTATTGCTCGCTGTTGGGTTATGGCGTGAAGAAACTCTTCGACAAGGGCGTGAGCGGTGCCATGGTCACCACCAACCCGAAGGGCGAAATCATGCCGTTGTATCTGAAGGACGTGGAAGACGAGAACGGCAAGATTAAGCCGCGTCTGGTCAATCTGAATGGTCCAAAGGCCGAGTTAATTTTCAACGATGGCCTGCAGTACATCAGCCCTGCTGACTACGAAGCCGCCAAGGCTTATCTACCCAATCCCGAGGAATACGATTTCAGGAAGATTTTGAAGTGGTAAGCAAATTCCGTAGGGAATAAAAAAGGGACGACTGTCACAGCCGTCCCGGAAAATAAATACAAATGAATCAATGGTGCCCCGTTTCAGGGGCACTATTATTATTGGAAAATCTAATCTTACGATTCCTTTTTCCGTTTGCCGATGAGGTAGGCACCAGCCAGACCGGCAAGGACGAATACGCCTTCGCCAATGGGTAAGTACCAGTCTTCACCCGAGTTGAAAATTCCTGGGTTGTCGATATACATCGAAGGATCGTCAGTATTAGCTCTATTGTTGAAATCTTCATCATCGATAAAGACCTGAGCCATGGCAGGGGCAGCGGCCATCATCAGTACGGTTGCGATTGCAATTATTCTTTTTTTCATAGTTTTATCTCGTGTTATGTTGATTATTCCGTTACCATTTTATCTTACGAACATCTTTTGGACTTTCACGTTGTCGCCATTGGTGAGGCGGAACAGGCACACGCCCTTGGCGTTGACGGGTAGGTTGACCGTGCTCTGCGTGTCGGTGAGCTCGGCGGAGTAGACTATGCGACCGAGGACATCGATGACATCCAGACGGCCCTCGCCGTTGACGATGAGGCTGCCATCATTGAAGAAGGCAAAGGTCTCAACAGTAGTTTCTTCTTCCTCTTCTTCGTTGTTGACGGTGCCGAACACAATCTTGAAGCGTGAGGTGTAGTCGTCGGTGCGGCCTTCGAAGGTGTAGTGGTCATGCGTGAGCATGTCGGTCTTCACACCGGTGATGTTGTCGATGAGGGTGAGGCTGCTGAAGTTGTCATTGGCTCTCTCCCAGTTGAGGGTGAAGTTGCCGTCTTCCTCAGCAGTGAAGTGGAGGCTTTGGCTGCCTTCGGCATTGTCGCGGAAGAAGATGGCGAGCTTCTCGTCGTCATAGCGGAAGAAGATTCGGCCAGTAGCGTTACCCATACGGAGTTTCTTGGCGCCGTCGTTCTCGTCGCGGTTAACCTCGAGGATGGCGAGGTCAGTGTTGCCTTCGCTATCGGTCACGATGAAGTTGATCAACGGGAAGGCAGGCTGTTCGCCACGGAAGTTGGGCTGAGCCTCATTGGTACGCATACTGTTCTTGAAGGTAACCGGGCCGCTCGCGTTCACTTGGATGAAGAAGCCTTGGTGCATATTGATGCAACGTCCGGCTGCTTTTGAACCTGTTGATGATTCAGGCATGTATTGGACATATTGATTCTGGTTGGGATCATATACTGCATAGGTATTCGCAAATTTACTATTGGAGAGAAGCGTTGAATTATCAGTATCAGAATAAAACGCATCGAAGTCAAGGAAGCTCTGATAGGGGTTACCGAGGAGGTTGTAACCTGCCAGACCAGTCCATTCGTTGGCTGCGGTGTAGGTGACATCAATGTCGATATCACCGTTGCTCAGCGTGCCACGGTTCTGCATGAACTGGGCTTGTTTGCTAATAGTATTACCATTGAGATCATAATTCCACCAATAGGACATGTCTACGGTTACTAAATAACCCTTGCCTTGGATAAATTGCGTTTCTTGATCGGGATAAGGAATATTAAGTTCGTAATTATCCATGTGCCAGTGACTCAGCTTGTTGCGGCGGAAGTTGAGCCAGTGGTATTGGGGTTCATAGAAACAGTAGAAGTCGCCACGTTGCCAAGAGCTCAAGTCAATGGGGAAGAAAGAGTGATCCTCATCAGAGGTGTTGAGGATCCAACCGCAAGGATTGGGTTCCCAATTGTGTTCCACCTGCTCATTGTTTGAGTAATTCCAACCGAATTCGCTGTCTTGAAGTGAGGAACTGATATTGTGCCAACGGTCACCATCTTGCAATGCAGTATTGCCGAAAGCTTGAAGGGTTTGACCTGTGTAGGCATTAATAATTCCGCCAGCATCCTGCAACAGAGAAATGTTCTCGTCAATGTAGACCACAACGTTATCGTCTGTGCTTTGCTCCTTTTGAACTTTGGCTGTGCTGCGGTTGTCTTCATTGGCGAACAGATTGATGGTGCCGCCGTTGATGGCTGCATGGTTAATCTTCTTATAGCTGTTGCCCAAACCGGTGTTCTCATTCAAGGCACCACTGTTGTGACGGTGCAGCATGTCGGAGAGATTATGAGCATAATCAATGGTAATACCCTTGGTGGAAGCCAAGCAAGTGTAGCCTGGGAGTTGCAACACCGGGTAATCCTCGTTGATATCACCAGCGCCATTGGAGTATGCACCAGCTGTGGTGCGTTTCCATGAAGCGCCGTCACCCTTGTTTGCATTCAACGCATCCACCAAAGGCGTTCCTTCTTCATACACATTATAAGTATTGCTTCCAATGGTCATAGTTCCCCAAGAGCCACCTATCATGTTGTCGTTGGTGAACATGTTATAGTAAGTTCTGTTAACGGAGAGCGTATACGAAGTTTCAAGATTACCACTAGGAGTAATAATATTTGTCGGAACGGTGTTATTCGTGTTGACCTCGGTGGTTACGCTTTGAGAGCTAGGACGAGACCATGTTACCAGTTGTTGTGTATAGCAATGTGTGATCGTTCCCGTATTGCTAGCGACAAGTTGGTCGAATGTGGCTTTGTCAAGGTTTTCGTTACTGCGTTTAAAACGTACATAGCAGTTATCAATGGTGCCAGCATTGGTGGCAGCAAGACCGCCGACTTTCTTTGCGTTGTCACCATTTTCACCAATATAATGATATTCGCCATTGGTGAAACCGTTCTTGAAGCTGCCGCCACGGTTTTCACCCACGGCACCGCCCATGGTGTAACCAGTGAGGTTGGCCATGGCCATTGAGGAATGGATGGTGCCACCGTTGTTAAGGCCGACCAAGCCACCGTAAATCAAATTGACATCGTTGTCATTGTCATCATTGCAAGTCATGCTACCAGCGGCTTCGCAGTTATAGATGGTGCCACCCGTCAAGGTGTCGGCGAGGATGCCGTGGTGAATGAATCTACCTTTACCAGTAACTTGGTGGGCTTTGCCATGGAAATCAGAATCCAAAATGAAGACATCGTGGACGGTGCCTTTCACATTGGAGAACATACCAGGATACACAACCACTTCGTTGTATTGGCCTTCAGCAATCTTATACCATTTGTCGGCGTTGTTCTTCAGACCCGTAATCACATGACCATTACCATCAAATACGCCTTCATAGGCCAACTTGACGGTAGGTTGGGAAACGACGTTACCAGCCGCATCCAAATATTGGTTGTTTGCATTGCATTTGTAGCCAGCGCCGATGGGCACCCAGTTGTGGGCGCTCATATCGATGTCGGCGGTAAGACGGCCACTGAGGGAGGTGTTGGATGCAACGTTGTTGGTCTCATTGTTATAATGGATACGACCATTCACCTCGCTGATGAACCAAGCCAGTTCCTCTGGCGTGTCAATGTCCATACGATTATAGCCAGAAGGCTCGCTTGTTACTACCTCCGTCCATACGTCACCCAAAACATTGACGGTAAGATCGTTGAACGGACCGTAATATATGTCGTCAACTTGAATATAAGAGTGCTCTGGGTCGTTAGTTTGGATGCCATCGCCCCACATGCCTTCTTCAACTTCAACCGGAATCTTGATGACAATCTTTCGTCCGTGGATCGTCTTATTCCCGTTATCATCTTCAATCCATCCACACCAGTGATGTGAGAAATTGAATCCGCTCATCTGAATAGTCTTGCCGATAACTGTTACAAAATTCGTTGGCAGCTTGTTTTCAGTACCTCCTGTGACAACACCTGTTATCGTTTCGCCATCAACAGTTATGTTACCTATTGTTAGCGTGCCTGCGTCATTAATGTCTTCAAAAGTATATTCACCTGTCGTTTCATTATAGTTAGTGCACTTTGGCGCATAGGCGATTACAGTACCAGCTGCACCTTGGGGTAATTGGAAGTTGGGCGATACCATGTCTTGAACGATGGAACTGGCCGGCAGCGACATGGCACCACTGGCACCGGCGATGGCTTCGAAGATGTCACTTAAGCCATCAGCCGAATCAGTCGTGAAGTAATAATCTGTACTGGCTTGGGTGCCTCCGTTACCGTTACCCCAACCTGTTGCATCAGGATAGTTGGAAGAGACACGGTTCATGTAAGTATTTATATTAGTGCTCTCGTTATCGAACACACCAACTGAGTACACGGTTGCATTGAATTCATAGGTGTTTCCGTTGTTGGTCCAACTATGTTTCAAGTCATGCGCGAAGCCGATGGTGTTGCCAGCTACAGTAGTGTTGAAAGTGTTTTGATATGTGGGTTCACCATCGGTGAACATTACCACCACTTTTGTGCGCTCTTCAAATTCGTCTGCAGGAATGCTGGCCAACAAATATCTGGCTTTGTTCATACCATAATCCGAAGCTGTAGCACCGCCAGCTTGTAGGGCGTTTACTTGGTTTTTAATATAAGTGGCTTCGGTTTTCGGATCTCTACGATTGATGAGGACCTCGGTATAGTTATAATTGCTGTTATTGTTAGCCCCCCTGTGATTGCCTTCGGCTAAGGATGGCTCAGAGGTATAAAAGGCGTTACTGGCATACTTCACGATACTGATGCGGTGATCCACATTATAAGTGGTAGCATCCTCAGCAATGATATCCACGAACTGGTTGACTGCTTCTTGCAAAGCTTCCATTTTTGTAGGATAATATCTCTCATAAAGCACACCTGTCCAAATCGTGGTTCCTGTACCTTCTACGTTCGGGTTGGTTGTCTGTATTCCAGTCCCATATAAATAATATGTCGTGTTGTTGTAATTGAAATGAAGGTTATATCTATAACCACTTTCAAACCAATCCCACACCCAGTTTCGATCTCTTACTACTTGATGATACTGGCCTTCATAATAGTAATAGTAAGTGTTATTGCCATAATTATTGTAGCTGTATCCTTGTGAGGGTCTTGGCCTGTAGTCGTATGAACTTAAATTTTCATCCATAGAACCCGAAACGTCCAAAACAAGGACGATGTCAGTAGGCACGTGGGTAGCGACGGAGTGGCCCGTCACGAAGGCTTCAACAAGGATGTTTCCGGTACGCCCCGTGGGGTCATCGGATTGCCATATCTTTTCCATCTTCAAACCCGCAGGTATGGGGGTCAAAGTTTGAGCATATACTCCCATCATGCCGAAGCCTGTCAGGAACCCTATTAATAATAAGGTGAACTGCAAGGTGCGGCGCATTCCATAGCGTTTGGCCGACATCATCATGCCAGCCTTTGTGTGTGTAGTACTTTTTTTCATTTTCATTTTTTAGATATTTAATTATTTTTGACTTGCCAATATCGTTGAAAATGACCCTATAAGGTCTCCTCAAAACCAAATTAATCGTACTTCAAAATGCCCTTTGTGTCTACTGAATAGGAGACACGCTTTTTAGGGCATATAAAACCAGCTGCAAAATTAGAGCATTTTCATCTTATTAGACAGGTAGTTATGTGGATTTATAATCAAGTATAAGCGGATTTATAATCCATGATTTTTAGACCAAAAGGATAAAATTAGACGATAAGGTTTTCATCTTTTTCGTTGGATTATGCAGCAGGATATGACCAAACATTGATACGACTGGATACAAAAAGAGGACGACCCCAGCAGGAGTCGTCCTCAGCAAATCATTAAAAATATTTACTATTTCCTCAAATTTATCTTCTGCATTGTCACGCCCTCTTCAGTCTCAATGCGAACGAGGTACATACCCGATTCGAAGCGGCTCAGGTCGAGGACAATGCTACCTTCGGCAGTCACTTCTTGCAGTTTTTGTCCCAAGAGGTTGCTCACAGTGATGTGCATCGTGCCTTGGCCTTCAATGTTGAGTAGACCGTTAGTTGGGTTGGGGTAGACATTGATACTTTCATCGGAATTCTCTTCGATATCGGTAATCCAGAACCCCACATCCCACCATTCCGATTCGCATTGCTCTTCTCCACGGATATAAACGCAGTTGACAGAGTAGTAGACGAATTCGCTTTGAATCAACTCGTATGTATTATCGAAGTATTCATAACTATTGCCGCCATCATAAGGAATTTCGGCGACGAGTACCTCGTCCTTGTAGGCTCCTGTTGAGCGAAGCACTTTGAAGTGATGCAGGTTGGCTGTGATGTCGGGGCGATCCCATGAGATATAGGCACCATACTCTTCGTCATCATGCCATTGGTATTCGCCTTGAAGGTTCTGCACGGGATAGCAGGTCAATGGGCCTTCCTCACAGTTGTTTTCATAAGTCATGAAAACACCGTCTTCAAGGTCTGCTGAAGTGTAGAGTTCGTTGCCGTCATAGTCGAGGAGGGTGAAGGAGCATTCAAAGTCAGTGTCGTATTGTGCTTGGGTGTGATACCAACCATGGTTCCAGATGAAGTTGAGGTTGCCTTTCAGCAAGGGCAGGTCGATGAGCAGGCTTGAGCCTTGGGTCATAGTAACCACCGCGATACGTTGGCCGCTTTCGGAGGTCACACTGATGGCGGCGCCTTTCCAACCGTCGCCGCCGTCGTCATGGAGTTGGAAGACGACGTTGCACTTCTCGCCGACGAGGATCTTACGATAGGTGGTGCGACTGATGCCGGCTTCGTTGGTGACGAAGATGGCATATTCATAAAGGCCAGGTTCAAGACCGTTATCTTCATATTCCATATCAGCACCCACTTGGGCATCGGTCAATTCAGCAATGACCTCGAAGTTGCGGCGGATGGTGACCGAAGTGATGGAGGTCAAGTCGCTGCCTTCGACGGTGAGTGTCGGGTTGGTCCATTGCAGCCTTACGCTGCTGAAGTTGGCGTTCTCGATGGCTTGCATATTGGCTACGCTGTCGGGACGGCTGAAGTATTGGTCGCCTTGCGGGATGATATGGCCGGTGAAGCCGTTCGATTGGTTGAAGGCGTATTTAGTGGTGTTGAGTGCACCGATGGGACACCAGGCATTGTCGCGACCGCTCCAGCCCCAGTTGAAGTGGAAATAGTCGTTCTCGTCGTAGCCATCGCAAATAAAGGCGTGACCGCCTTGCCAGTTGTCGTCTTGACCACTGTAATAAAGCGGAATGCCTTCGTCCAAACCGCCATCCTTCAGCATTTGGGCCCATTCTTCGTTGTTGTAGCCCCAGCCTGGCCACCAATTGTCGTTGGTGACGTGGTTGTCGCAGGTATAGCGGAAATAATTACGCAGCGCATTCGGCACATCCTCCGAGTAGGCACCACTGCCGTCGCCACTATATTGCATGTCGACGGCGATGCCGCAGTGATGCAGGAACTGGGCAATATAAAAGTATTCTTCCTCGGTGCTGGTGGAGTCCAATGTCAAGGGCATCAATTCGAAATGGTATTCGGTTTCACCGAAGTTAGCGCTCTGTTGGGCATAGCCCTGGGGGTAGTAGGTGTGCGACCCCACGCCTTGGGCCGGCCATTCCCAATATTTCATCACCATGCCCATAGCCGTAGCTACGCATCCAGCGTAGACATGGCCGCCGCTACCTGTTTCGTCTTCGGGGCACTGGCTGTTCCAAGGGAAGTTCTGGTTCCAGAGGGTTTGGCAAAGCGGACCCACCACAGCGCGGGTCTGCTCACCGCGGTTGAGGCTGCCGTTATTAGCCACCGAACGCCATTCAGCCGTGATGTCGGCCGTGGCGCTGAGGTTGTGCTCGCGCACGTATTGGA
>JAEEGK010005022.1_pt1 | contig 32073 bp, 30 predicted proteins | sample 8958771 | NCBI WGS metagenome assembly JAEEGK01 (sample SAMN16246547, study PRJNA631951) | gut metagenome | biome: gut microbiome; feature: rumen; material: SC-attached | host: Bos | place: Iran: Karaj | collected 2018-10
GTAGCGAATAAGCTGCTACGCCAACTTTATGCGGTTCTTACAAAAAAAGAGGCCTATGTACCAAATTTTTGTACAAAAGCCTCTTGACATTTAATACAGTATGTCATGTCAAAACAAGTTTGGCCGCGACTCTCGCTTTACACATTTGTCGTCTTTCGTCTTTCGTATAAAACCTATTCTCTAGGTTCCGGCGTCTCCGGCTTGTAGCAGTTCTTCCTTGCTACGGCGAAAATCTTTGAAATGTTGCTGGTGGAAATATTTGAAATTTCAGCAAAGTGGATGCTGAAAGAAATTTTCCAGGAGTTCATGTCGGCTTGCATGCTGTCGCGGTCACAATCGCGGATGAGCTTTTGGCAGAACTGCTCAATTTCCGAAATTTCGTCACATTCCATGATGATGGAAAATTGACTTTCTCCGGTGCGTGCCAAAAATCCGCGCTGTTCTTTGCATTGACGCTTGAGGAACGATGCTAGGTCTGCGACGACGCGGTCGGACATTTCGTAGCCGAACTTGCGAACGATAGCTTTGTAGTAATCTACTTCCATGAGCAGAATGAACAGTCGCTTGCTCGAATCCTGATGCTGCGTGATGTACTGTAGGTAGTCTATCAGGCGAATCTTGTTGTTGATGCCGGTCAGCGGATCCGATGTAATCCTGTACTTCAAAAGGGTCACGTAAACGTGCAGGAGCGTGAGTGCAAAAATGGGGTCCGTGAGAGGAATATTTGGGACAAAGTATTGAATAATGCAGGCGAAACTTGGGATGAAGGCGATGAATGATAGATAAAAGGCTTCTTTGCGGTTCGTGGAGTTTTTTTGCGCTATGCCATACTGGATGCCGATGACCATCGTCGCAACAATGTACATCAAGTTAAGCCCGATAAGGAATGGCAAAAGCCTCTTGAACTGGAGCGAGGTCGCGTGGCAGTCGTTAGTGAATCCGTAGATGCCGATGCCTATGCAAATAAAAATTCCGATGATGCTCGGCGTCGAAAAAAGCGGGAACAAGTGCTTGTACGAATAGACACTTTTACGAACTCGCAAAAAGATAAATGAAAACCAGAGCTGCCCTAACAGAAGCGAAGAAATAAGGCTCAAGGCGTGCATGACTGCATAGACAACGCAAATCTTTTGGTTGCCTCCGTAAAGATCGCTTTGGACATGGAGGATATGCAGCATCTTGGTTACCGTGCTCAACACGATGTAAACGATGGTGTCGATAATGGTAAAACCGAGAATGCGTTCTTCCAAATGCCTAAGAACGCTCTCCCTGAACTGGAGCAACGTAATCAGCAGTATTACAATGCTGATAATATTGATTTCTAATAACGCTGTATATGACATCTTTCAAGACCTAACCCTTAATGTAAAATATAAATAATTGCAAGTTTTTTGTATGAAAATTATTCAAGATGTTTGGTGGTCAATGTAGTGGTTGGTAAATAGTGGTTAGTAAACAGGATTGCAAATTAAAATGTTCTTATTGCACTCCTAACCACCAATCACTAATCACTAATCTCTAGTTTCTATTCTGTAACTTTTGTATATTCTTCTTGCCCGGTTAAAAATTAAGGGCTTGATTTATCGGAGTATATAATGAGATTTGCTGAACCGAACTTTTTGTGGGGCCTTTTTACTCTGCCTCTCTTTGCGCTTCTATTTGTGTATGCGTACCATCGTCGTAAAAAACTTGCAGCCCGTTTTGTCTCGCTTTCGATGCTCCCGAAGCTTTCAACTAGCGTATCGCCGTGGCGGCGCCTCACGAAAGTCTTGTTGTTGCTCCTCGCGATTGCCTTCTTGTTCATCGCTCTTGCCCGTCCGCAGTGGGGCCGCAAGATGGAACATGTAGAACGCCGTGGTCAGGACCTTGTGCTGTTGCAAGATATTTCGCTTTCGATGCTTGCCGAAGATGTGAAGCCGAACCGTTTGGTCCGCAGCCGTCATGAAATTTCATCGTTCCTCGAATCGCTGACGGGCGACCGCGTGGGCTTGGTGGCGTTTAGCGGTGAGGCACAAGTGATGGTTCCGCTGACGCTTGATTACGGCACAGTGCAGATGGTGTTACGCGAACTGAATCCGGGTTGGCTCATGCCGGGTACAAACTTGGAAAAGGCAATTCGCAAAGGTATGACTTTGTTCGAAAATTCGGGCGGACCGAGCATGCATTCCGTGATGATTCTTATGAGCGATGGCGAAGAACTTGAAGCCGCTGCCGTCAATGCCGCGAAAGACGCTGCCGAGATGGGCATCAAGATTTATACGATTGGCATTGGCTCCCGCGAAGGCGTGCCTATACCGCTCAAGGATAAAAACGGCGGAAGCGTCTATAAAAAAGATATGCAGGGCAATATCGTAACGACCCGCCTTGAAGAAGGAACGCTTCAGGAAATTGCAAATGTGACGGGAGCGCTTTATTTCTATGCAAGCCCGGGTGAATTCCAATTGCAAAAAGTCTTGACTGAAATTGCGACTCTCGAAAAGAAGGACCAGAGCAGCGACCGCATGGAAAATTATCAAGACCGCTACCAGATTTTCCTCGGCCTTGCCGCACTCTTGTTCTTAATCGAAGCTGTCGTCTCGGAACGTGGCCGCCGCCGCAAACAACTGAACGGACGCTTTAGCTGATGTAGCGGTGAGTTGTATGCAATGAGCTTCGTTGTCATGCCGCACTTGTTGCGGCATCTTCTTACACGGTTATAATCACGAAACACTGTATTTGATGACCCCGGCACTGTGGCCGGGGTGACAGAGGCAGGAATGACGAATACAGAAAAGGCCCGACGCGCTCGCATCGGGTCTTTTTCATAGGAGGGATTGAAGAAGCCTTCCTGGTGGTGCTGCGTCTCGTCTGGAGATCTGTGCGGAAGCCGGAGGTGCTTGCTACGCGTGTTGTGGCCACTAGGAAGGCTCAATTATTAATATATCAAAAAATTTCGAGGTGGGTACAATAAACCTTAAAATCGTTGGTCTATGTTGGAATGCTCCTGATTAGTTTACTATTTTCTAGTTGATGAAAAAGAATTACGTAATTTCAGCTGCTTTACTTGCGGTTTTGACCGCATGTTCCATGATGCCAAGAAATAATTGGCGGTCAAATCATATTTATGATCCGTTTGCCGTGAAGGATTCCTCTGAAGAATCGACTTCCTTGGAATCTGTGCCTGAACACTATAGCAAGATTGAATTCCCGGAATACAAGTATGTGGCGCCTTACCCGAAGGATTTCCGCGTGCAGATTGCGGATGGCATTACTGGCTACATCGTCAGTGACTCGACGCTTCCGCTTGTCGATTTCTCGGTCTATTTTGAAGAAAGCCATGTGCCCCAAGTCTTGAAGGATGAGGCCGCGTTTGAAATGGTCGGTTCCATGATTCGTCGCGGTGCGGGTGGCGGGATTACGCCGCATGTGCTGGAAGATTCTTTGGAATTTGTGAGTGCGTCGATTTCGACGAGCGTCGGGACGTACCTCTCCGCGTTTGACATTAACTGCCTGTCGTCCTACTTCCCGTCGATGCTTGAACTGGCAAAGAAGGTGCTTACGGACCCGTCGTTCGATAAGAGCCAGCTCGAAATCATGAAAGCGAACTTTGTCACCGCTTATGAACGCCGTTTCGAAACGCCAGCCAAGGTGCTTTCGGCTCTCAAGTCTAAGGTGAACTATGTGGAAAATCCGAGACTCTGGAGCGCGAATGCCGCAGAATACAAGGCCGTAACTGCTGCCGACGTAAAGCGATTGGCGAAGGGCGTGTTCTCGTCCAAGCGCATTGTCTTTGCTCTTGCCGGAGACATCAAGAAGGATTCCGCCGTGGCGATGCTCAAGGAGTTCTTTGCAGGGTGGAAGGTTGATTCCGCTGTGACCGAGAAGGCCGCTCCGCAACCGCTTTCTTTCGCACGTAAACCGGGAGTGTATGTCGTCGATAAGGATATTACGCAGGCGAACATCACGATGAACCAGCCGTTCGTCAAGCGTCCACATCCGGATTACTACCCGACTGCGGTGGCAAGTTTCATCTTGGGCGGCGGAAGCTTTAGCTCCAGACTCATGAACCGCGTCCGCAGTGACGAGGGCCTTGCCTATAGCGTTTATAGCACGGTCGGCAACGATTACCGCGATACCGCGATGACGACGATTGCTCTCCAGACGAAGGTCGAGACAGTTGATTTCGCTTTGAAGCTCGTTTTTGAAGAAGTGGAAAAGCTTGCGAAGGACGGTCCGACCCCCGAAGAGCTGGAACAAGCGAAGAAGTCGCTCGTCGAAAGTTTGCCGAGCCTGTTTGATTCTCCTGCCTCTACGGCGACCATTTTTGCGAAAGGCGAACTCCTTGGCAAGTCTGACAACCACTACCTCGATTATGTGACGGAAATCAACGCTGTGACCGCAGAGCAGGTCAAGGCTATGATAGAAAAGTATTTTGACAAGAAGAAGATGACGATATCGATTGTCGGTCCTGTCGCCATGTTTGATTCGCTCAAGCCGTTTACGGTGATTCCGCTTGACAGCCTTGAGTTCCGTTAATTAAGTTTAGGTTATTCAATAAGCGAGGCTCCCATGCAAAACAATGTTTTTCGAACTTCGTTTTTCTGCACGTGCTTGAGCGTCTTGTTCTTGACGCTCGGCGTGTCGCAGGCGTATGCCGTCAAGAGCGTTCCCGCTTCAGAAGTGTCGCATGAGATGCTTGTGAAGAAATTGCGCGACAATAAAGATGACGTGCGTTCGTTTTGCTCGGGCATGCAAAAGTGCCTTGATATCAAGTACGAAGCTTGCACGGAAGACGATATGAAGCCTTGGCCGAAGGTAAAGTACGATGAAGAATTCTGCGGCCCGTTCAAGGAAGTTGTAAAGCGAGGCTTTTCGACGGACTTTAAGGCTCCTATGATGCCGGAAACCTTTGCCCGCTTGGGACGCCAGTACCGAGCCATTTACGAAAGTACAGGAACGCTCCCGCTTGAAGTGAACGAAATTACTTTCTTGTTCGATAACATGGTGTTCACGGCAGATCTTGTCAACGCCTACTTGGAATCGGAATATTCGCTGAACTACAACAGCAAGGATCGTCGGTATTTTTCAGGAGGCAATGGACATGGGCTTTCGGGCGATTTTTACTGGGCCTTGCAGGATAGTGCCGGAACAAAGCAAGCTCTTCGAAATATGTTCTTTGGATATGGCTATGCGGAAATTCTTCGCTGGTCCCTGAAGGGAACTGCTGTCGCTTATTTGGACATGGATCTTGTGGCTCCAAGGACTCTTAAGTACAAACTCACTGCGTATGTGTTCCCCAGCAATTCTGTGCTGAATTCCATTATGCAAATGCGTGTTTTCAAGAGCGTCGTGAACTCCAAGATTGACGGAATCGTGAGCGATATCAAGAAAGCCGCGAACATGTATTACAGTGGCAACAGACGCCCGATTGCGAATAACAAAAATCTTCACACTCCTGAAAACGCCCGCCATGTCGCGGAGTTTGATAACGTTGTCGCCGGCGGTCCTTGGAAACTTGGCGATGCGATACGTTTAGAGAACGCCCAGTTTGAACTTTCGAAACCAAAGCTTATCAAGTCCAACGAACCTGTTGATCATAATATTCATGTGGATTCCGCTGATGTCGGTGATTTTGCAGAACCTGCTGCCGTTATTGAAAAGGCTGATTCCGCTGCCGCAGTTAAACCTGCTGAACCCGTGGATTCAATTACTATAAAAAAGGATTAGAGAATGAGTGAACCGAAGGATTTGGAAACGCTGCTTGCCCGCGTAACTGAACGCCGCCGTGAATTGTTGACTTCTGTCGTAAACCGCCGTACAAGGCACTTTTGCATGGTGCTTGAAGACCTGTTCGATCCGCACAACATATCGGCTGTCATCCGCACGGCAGAAGTCTTTGGCATCCAGGATGTTCACATCATCGAAGAAGACAACGCTTATAGCGTGAACAAGTCTATCCTTAAAGGTTCTTACAAGTGGATGAGCCTTTATCTGTACAAGAAGCGCATGCTCTGCATGGAAAAGCTCCGTGAAAAAGGTTACAAGATTGCTGTTGCTAGTACGAATACCACGAACTCCGTGCTCGACCTCGATTTGAGCCAGCCGATGGCTTTCTACCTCGGAAGCGAGTTCCACGGCAACCATCCCGATACGCTGGCCCATGCTGATTACGAATTCAAGCTCCCGCAGTACGGCATTACGGAATCCATGAACGTCTCCGTTGCTGGCGGCGTGCTCATGACATACCTCGATGTGTTCATGCAGAAAGAAGGACGCGAAAAGTTTACGCTCCCGCAGGCTGAACGCGATGCCCTCTTGCTCGACTGGCTCGATCGCCATGTGAACGGCATCGAGACGAACAGCCCCATCGTGAGAGTGGGGGAATAGGGTAGAGACTAGAGAACGCCGTAAGGCGACCGACTCCACTCCTCATACCTGGTTCCTCATCGCTCATTGCTTTGTCCCCCTAACCCTAACCACTAAAACCTAACTCCTAACCCCTAACCCCTTACTGCCCATCCCGTGTTGCAAATCACTTTGCATGTATAAAAAGGCACAAATGCCTGATTTTTTGGTGGTTCAGTCCTATGGTATGTTTAAAATATGCTAGATTAGCTGTAAAATGAAAAAGAATACTGCTCTATATTTTTCTGTAGGACTTGTCGTTCTTTTGGCCATTGTCATTTTGATATTTGGCATGTTCTTTTTGAACGAGAAGGATCTGCGAGAAACTTTTGATGTCTATCATTTGCGTTTTACGCAAGTAAGTACGCTTGTGTTGGACGACCCGGTCAAGATTAACGGTGTTAAGCTTGGTCGCGTGGAATCCATTGAACTTTCCGGGCACCGCGTGGTCGTGACCATCAGGCTCAAGTCCAATGTGAAAATCCCGAAGGACTCCGAAATCCGTGTGCAGAACATCGGCATCATGGGTGAACGTCAGATTGGCATGATTCTCGGGGATTCCGAACAATACTTCGTGCCGGGCGATACCATCACGGGACAGTTCGACGCAGGCATTGCCGAAGCGCTTGGGCTTGCGGGCGAAGTTTGCGATTCGACGAAGGTCTTGCTTGAGGCGGTGAAGGTCGCGTTGAACGGGACTATTGCCAATCCGGATTTCCAAGACCGCTTCAAGACTTTGCTCGTGAAGGCTGAAAATCTCGAGGACCGTCTGATGTCGCTGGTGGTCTCTACGGATCCGCAGTTGAAGAAGAGTCTTGCCAACCTCAATAAGGTGACGGTCAAGGTGAACGAGCTTGTTGATGGCGTTAAGGAACCGATTAACGGTCTCTTTGCCGGAACGGACAAGGTGATGGGGAATGCTAACCAGTTGATTTCTGAACTGGAAGGCGTGACCAAGCACTTGGATGGACTTATTGCCAAGGTGCAGTCCAAGATGGATTCTAAGGACAATACCGTTGGCATTTTGCTGAATGACAGACAGCTGCACGACGATCTGGTGAAGACGGTGCGCTCCGCTGACAGCCTGTTCAGGGTTATCCTGCAGGATGGCTTGGACATTAACGTAGATTTCTTCTGAGGGATTGATGATTACAAAGATATTTACTGTTTCCAACAAACTGGGTATTCACGCTCGTCCGGCTGGTATGATAGTTGATATCACTGGCCAAGCGAAGAGTGAGGTATCCATTGTATTTGATGGTTCAAAGGCCAATGCGAAGAGCATCCTTAACGTGATGATGCTTGCTATCCCGGCGGGTTCCGAAGTCAAGTTCGAAATCGACGGCGAGGATGAAGAAGTAGTCGTTCAGCAGTTGGAAAAGCTTTTTGATGACCACTTCAACGAAGAACCCTGCTGAGTCCGTGGCGAAGAATTCCAACGAGGTGTCCCGCAAATCGCCGAGGACTGAACTCGTTGGTGTGCCCTCCTCTCCTGGTTTTGCCATGGGGACTGTGTTCCCTGTTGCGAACCGCGAGTTTTCCGTAGTCGATGAGACTCTCCCGGAGAGCCGTCTCTCTACGGAAGAACAGGTGTTCTTGAAAGCCGTTACCAAGACGGCAAAAGAAATTGCCCAGATTAAAGAGATCTCGGAAAGCAGAGCTGGCCTGAAGGACAGCCTGATTTTTGCAACCCACTTGATGATTTTGCAGGATCCCGGTCTTGTCAATGGTGTACTCGACAAGATTAAGAAGGATCACAAGAATGCGAAGTGGGCCGTACATGTTGTGTTCGGAGCCTACATTGATAGGTTCGAATCTATTGATTCCCCGGCAATGCGGGACAAGGCTGCGGACTTGCGCGACTTGTACAACCGCTTGATGTCCGCGATGGACGACTCCGGACCGGTGTTGGAGGATGTGGCTGATGAAAAAGGCATTGTCCTCGTAGCGCATGAATTTGTTCCAAGCTTCTTGATGACGCTCAAGCCTGGGCAGGTGAACGCCATCGTGATGGATACTGGTGGCCGTACAAGCCATGTCGCTATTTTGTCGAGAGCGTTGCAAATCCCTGCGGTAGGCGGTTTGCGCAATGTGGCGGCTCTTGTAAAAAGCGGCGATACGATTATCGTCGATGGCTCCGGCGGTAAGGTTATCATCAATCCGAACGAAGATGATATCCGCAAGTTCCATGAACGTCAAGAAATTTTTGAACGCCAGCGTCGCGAACTTTTTACGATGCGACAGCTGGAACCGATGACTCGCGATGGCAAGTACATAGTGTTGCATGCGAACATCGAAATTCCGACAGAAGCGGACAAAGTAAAGGACTTCGGTGCGACCGGAGTAGGCCTTTACCGTTCGGAATTCTTGTTTTTGAAAAAGGATGTTCCGACGCAAGCGGAACAAGAAAATGCGTATAGGCATATCCTTGAAACGATGGCGCCGTGCCCGGTTGTTATCCGTACGCTAGATGCGGGCGGAGACAAGCTTGTGGCGGGTGTTTCTGCAGTGAACGAATCCAACCCGTTTATGGGATGGCGTTCTATCCGCGTGTGCTTGGATCGCGAAGATATTTTCATTACGCAATTGCGAGCACTGCTGCTTGCAAATACGAAGGGCAACTTGCGTCTTTTGCTCCCGATGATTTCGAGCGTGAGCGAACTGCGCCGTGCGAAGGCATGCATTGCCAAGGCCCGTAAGCAGCTGGAAGAAGAAGGACACAAGCCGCCTGTCGTGAAAGTTGGCGCGATGATTGAAGTCCCTGCCGCAGTGATGATTGTAGATAAACTTGCTAAGGAAGTCGATTTCTTTAGCTTGGGTACAAATGACCTTATCCAGTTTACTTTGGCTGTTGACCGTACGAACGAACTTATTACGGATATGTTCCAGCCGCATCACCCGTCTGTGCTCAGCATGATTTACCAGACTGTGGTTGCAGCGCACCGTGAAGGAATCCCTGTAGCGGTTTGTGGTGAAATGAGTGCGGATCCTATGAGTGTGCTTTTGCTAGTTGGGCTCGGTGTCGATGAACTTTCCATGACTCCGTGGAGTGTCATGACGACGAAAAAAATTATTCGTTCCATTAACTTCGAGGATGTACGCGAAACGGCATTGACCGTGTTGCAGATGGACGATGCCGAAGACGTCAACAAATTTTTGCATAAGAAGTACGCTCAGACAATTACGGAACTGGGAATATCTAGTTTTGTGGGGCAAGTGGAAAAATAAAACTGTTGGATAGTAAATGAAGTTAATTTGTTCTTTGTTTTTTGCTTGTGCAGCCGTCTTGTACGCTCAGATAGACGGCTCGGTATATTCACTTTACAAATCTCCGTTTGCGGAACAGGAAACGGTTGCTCCAGACCAATTTCAGGATGCTGTGATTCGTGCGGCTCGTGCGAAAAAGACCATGAACGATATTTCTGTTTCGCAGAACCATCGTGATTTTGCACGTGCTGCTTATTTTTATTATAGCGGGCAATGGGACAGTGCATACGCTGCTTACAATTCGCTCCGCAATCTTGACCCCAGCTTGACCGGTAATGTGATTCTCCGTATGGCGCAGGCGAATTTCAAGCAGGAAAAGTACGCCCAGATGCGTGAAACCCTCCGCTTGGAAAAAAGCTTGGAAAATGACAAGTCTTGGCGCGAAGTTGCAGACCGCTTGAGAATCGAAGCCACGATGGAAGATTTTTCGCTGAACGATGTGGCGCGTGCCGATTCCTTGAGAGTTTTCCTTGATGGTAATCCCGGCGGAGAAGATGTTGTCCCGCTGAGGTATCGTTATGCTCGTTATTTGGAAGATTCCTACCAGTTGAAGCAGGCGAAGCGGCTGTACATGAAAATTTTGACGAGCCGTACATCGTATAGGGATTCTGCTTACGCTTCTATCCGCCGGTTGCGTGAAGTGCTCGGTGCGCCCGAATCCCTTGCCGAAAAGGTCGCATACGCAAAACTTGCGTGCACCAAGGATGAAATGAAAAACTGCTTGGACTTGCTGGATTCCATTCAAATATTGGATGCCCAGTTGGCTCAGAAAAATCCGTCTTTGGTTGTGCAGCTCGAAGACCCCGCTTATGCCCGCTTGAAAAAGAGTACGCTTGATTTGAGTACCCGTATCAATTTGTGGGAAAAACGCGCTGGGGCTTTGCGTGCGTTGAACAAAGTTGATGGAGCTATTGACCAGTATCGTTTCCTTATTGAAAATGTGGAACAGCGTCCGTCTTGGATTCAAGCGATTCTTAAGCTTTACCGTAAAGAATCCGTCGAACTTTTTACCGAAGAAATTCATTCTTACGATTCGCTTTTGCAGGATGTGAGCCAGTTCAGCAATGAAAATGCAAACAACCTTTGGCTGCGCGGCTTTGAATTTGAGCAAAAGCTCATGTATGACAAAGCGATTGACTGCTACAAAAAGCTGGTCAACAAACGTTTCAAGAATAATCAGAAACGCCAGTGGGCGAGATTTCGCATAGGCTATATTTATTTTAAGCGTGGCATGTGGATTGAAGCGGCGGCCTATTTCCGCGAAGCGATAAAGGAACCGTTCTTGTGGAGCGGAAGCGCTTCGAGAATGTTCCTCGGCGATACGTACATGAAGATGGGTGAGGATTCGCTTGCCCGCGAGGCTTATCTCGATTGCATCAAGGATTTCCCGCTTTCGTATTACGCGCACCGCAGCCGCATGAAGTTGGGCGAAAATAAACTGATGCCTGTTGACAAGATTCCGTATGCTCATGGCGTGCAAATGTCCCCTGCGACAACGCTTGACTGGATTCGTTCCGTGAACAAGCTCGGAAAGCCGGATCCGTCGTACAGCAAAGAACGCTATGAACGCATCAAGAAGCTATTCCTCTATGGCTTTGAAGAAGAAGCGTTTAGGCTCTACGAAGACGTGAAGAAGAAAAACTTCAAGCGCATGGATTTCCTTTACGAATATGGCAAGCTGTTCTACGAAATGGGTGAAATTGCAGCCGGGTACAGACTTGCCCGCCAGTTGCAGGCTAAAATGGATAGACGCTTGTTTATGTCGCCGCCGATTGACGTGCTGCATTATTTGTTCCCTGTTCCGTATGCCGATCCGGTTGTTTACTATTCGGGAACCAGCATCGACCCGTTCTTTGTCTATAGCGTGATGCGTCAGGAATCTATCTTCGATTTCCAGATAACGTCTCCTGCGGGTGCTTGTGGCCTTTTGCAGATTATGCCTGCGACCGGCAAGATGCTTGCGGACAAGGAAGAAATATCGAACTTCAACCCGAAACGCTTGTATAACGCGTACTTGAATATCCGCTTGGGTATCCGCTATTTGATTGACCTCAAGGGCGATTACAAGAACGATTACATGTACGTGCTTTGCAATTACAATGCAGGCCCGAAGCCGACGAGACGTTGGCAGTCGGAAAGCGAAGGGCTTCCGTGGGATTTGCGCGTTGAAGAAATCAGCTACTGGGAAACCCGCGATTACGTAAAACGCGTCATGGGTAACTACTGGATTTACCAGGAAATCTACGACGGCATTGAAGCCGCAGGAAATTAGAGGTTAGAAAACCTCTTTCGTCTATCGTCTTTCGTCTTTCGTCTATTACTACTTCTCTATCTTAACGGCGCGTTTGTTCTTGTACATGCTATCGTCAGCTTTGCTGAACGTATCTGCGATGGTCGTTTCTTTTGCTGCTGGGGCGATGGCTACGCCGCTTGCTATGGAAATTTGCTTCCACGGGAAAGCTGCATTCTTGGTTTGATTCTGGCTTTCTCTAAGCTTTTTTAAAAGGTCTTGATAGTTATTCAAGTCATCGCCAAGGAGAATTACGATAAATTCATCTCCCCCAATTCTAAATACTGGACTGTGGGAGAATATTTGACAAATGAGTTTGCACGAATTGATGAGGTAGGCGTTCCCGTTTTCGTGCCCGTAAATATCGTTGATTTCTTTAAGGTTATTCGTGTCGAGAACGACAATGCCGTACGATGTGACGTCTCCATTCTCAATCTTCAGTTGCAATTTCGAGAGATAGTTGTCGTAGGCCATCTTGTTGCCGATGCCCGTGAGCGAATCGCGGAACGCGAGCCCTTGCATTTGCTTCATGTACTGATTGATGTGGAGCTTTGCTGCGGCAAAGCTTTTTGCCAATTCGCCTATCTCGTCTTTTTGCGAAATATTGAATTCGACATTCATGTCGCCGGTAATCATCTTCTTGGCTTCTTCAGTGAGCTTTTTCAATGGCTTTGTGATGCTCCTTGCGAAGAATATCGTGATAGCGGTCGTTATTGCAAGAAGAATTAAAATGAATATTGCACATTCCAGCATGAGCTTGTTTCGCTGCTCGTTGATTTCTGCTTTAGGTATAATGGCGACAAGAGTCATGCCGTTGAATAACTTTGTAGATAACCGAACTTGGTCATCTCCTGCTTTGAATGTTAGCCCGACAGGGAATGTGGGGTGGTAGGTGACGAGTCCTTCTTTGTCTTCGAGATAGGTGTAGCCTGTTTTCAAGAAGCGAATCTTGGAAATTAACTTTGTCATCAATTCAAAGTCAATATCAATGCCGGTAACGCCAAGTTCCTTATTTCCAAGGAACATGGGAACAACGTAAGAAATCATATAGACGTCGATATTCTTGTTGTAATACGGCGTGAGCCACATGGGTTTCCCGGTCTGGATGGGAAGGTAATACCAGCCGACGTGCTCAATATCGTTTGGACTGTATTGCGTTATGTTCGTGGGGAGGACTGATGCAAAGGGAGAATCGGAGTTGTTGTTCTTGACAAGGAATAATCCTGCGTCAGGGGCCGTAATATTGGGGTTGAACCTAACGTAGATTGTTTTTACACCCGGAATGTTCTGTATAGTTGATGTGATACGTTCTTTTAAGATTTCGATATGCGTTGCAAGATTTTTATTGAAAAAATCTGCCGAGTCCAATTTTATTTGTGAAAAAATTCCAGCAACGAGAGCTTGTGTGTATTTTTCATGCTCGACAAAAGCCACATTCAGTTTAGACGCTTCTGCACTTAGCTGGTTCTCGATACTTTGTATGGACGTGCGCTGCGTTATCCGGCTGATGAACAGCGCACTGATGGTGCCAAGTGTAAGCGTGCCCAAAAGCGTGCACGACAGTGATAGAATTAAAATTTTTGATTGGATTGAAAATTTCATAATCTATCCTATCGAGGTTTTTATATCCCCTGAATCTCGATGACTTTTTTGTTGTTGGTGGAACCCATCACGACCGAGACATCGCGCTTGTGTACATGGAAGTGCTCTGCGACAAGTTCGCAAATCGCTTCGTTGGCGGCCCCATCTACCGGCGGGGCTTTGACTTCAATCTTGAAGCTACCGTCGGGCTGTGGCGTTATGCTTTCGCGTTTGCTTCGTGCATGTACTTTGACGTTTATTCTCATGAGACGTGCGGGTTAGGTGAGGACGTAGCCGTCGTTTTGCGGTACGGCTGGTTGCTCAAAGTCCTTTTGCTGGTCGGCTTCCATGGCAGAAAGCAGTTCGCTTTGGCTGCGGATGAGTGCCCGGCAGCGGATGAAATAGTTCGTGCGGAGCTGGCGGAGCTGCTCGATTTCGGTGCGAAGGTTTTCGCTTTCGCGCTTGATGCTTTCGACCTCGCGCATGGCGCGGGCCTTTGCCTCGGCGATGATGATTTCGGCTTCTTTTTCGGCGGAGGCCTTGACTTCGTTAATCGTGCGCTGCATGGTGACTACCGCATCTTGAATAGTCTTTTCGATTTGGCGGTAGTAGTTCACGCGTTCTTCGGCGACTTTTAAACGTTCTACTAAGTTTGTGCGGTCGCGGAACATGTTTTCGAATGCGGTCGCCGTTGTTTCCAAAAACGCCTTTACTTCTTCCGGGTCGTATCCGTTGAAGCTTTTCTTGTTGAACGTCTGGTTTCTAATGTCAAGCGGAGTGAGTTCCATAAAATCTTACCTTTACACTATTATATAAACGAAAGATACAAAAAACATACCGAATTTGTAGAAAGGCATTCGATGTTTAATATATTTCAAAGCATGCCAATCTTTACCAAGTACATCGCCAACGAAGAACATTATACCGAAGTCATTTCGCGTATCACTTCCGTTCGCGAAACTCTTTGGATTGGAACCGCCGACATCAAGGATGTGTATGTAAAACAGGACGGCGAAACGATGCCGTTGCTTGGACAGCTCGCATCTCTCCTCAAACGCGGTGTCGGCGTGCGGCTCGTGCATGCCAAAGAACCCGGCCCGAACTTTCGTGAAGATTTCGACCGCTATCGCATTCTTGCGACGGACTTGGAACGCGTCATGTGCCCGCGAGTCCATTTCAAGATGATCATCTTCGATCTAGAAACCGCTTACATCGGCTCTGCAAATTTGACAGGTGCCGGCATCGGCATGAAAAGTTCCCTGCGCCGCAATTTCGAAGCGGGAATCCTCACCAACGACCCGCAAATCGTCGAAGCCGCCATCGAACAATTCGACACGCTTTGGATGGGAGCTCACTGCAAAAAATGCGGCCGCCAGGAATTCTGCGGAGATAGGATAAAGTAAAAAATTGCAAATGAGCAATAGACTACTTTATTCTACAATTTCATCAAGAGTGATGTTGCGTTGGATTAGCCTTGATGAATAAGGACTTTGTTTCATCGGGCTTGTTGTTACTAAAATATTCATGATGCTTTGCCTCTTTTTCAGTTTTGACTGTAAACAAAGCATTTTATTTTCTAGGCTTGCAGCATCTTTTTTATCTAGAGAATAAGCTAAATCTGTATATTTCATTTCAAATAAGTTTACGACCCTATCGCCACGCTCTATGACCATATCTAATTGTGCTTCGGGTGAATAAAAACTATATGTCTTGGTGCTGATTCCGCTGATTCCAAGAATTGACTTTATTTTTTCTGCATGGGCGATACAGAAACGTTCAAAGCTAAGACCACACCAAGTTTTGTATGTGCTTGAATTCTGCAAGTGCATCCAAGTGTCTTTGTCGTAATCTTTTCCCTTTTCTAAAAAACTGAAATAGAATAAACTATAAAAATCAATGAGTTGGTATAAGTACGTTACTTTACCCAAAGCTTTGTACTTTCGGATGAATCCGCACTGTTCCAGTTCGGTAAGCTTGCGCGTGATGCCGCCGCCATCGCTAACTTTTAGTTGAGAAATGATTTCGTCTCGCGTAAATCCGACTTTTTTACGTGAAAGAATTTCAATGATGGCTGTGTATTTTTCACTATGTAAGAAAAGAGATGCGTAAAGGCTTTTTAATTCCCCATCCAAAAGTGCTGTTTCAGAAAAAAACAAAGCATCCAAATTTTGTGCAAGACTTAATTTAGAGGACAATAGGTTCAAATAATACGGAATTCCCCCTAAAGCCATGTAGCATTCCGAAATAGTTCTATTGTCCCAATAGATATTTTTCGATTCAAGAAAAGCTTTTGTTTCTGTAACATCAAAAGGATTGAGTTTTAGCTTATATGTGATTCGATTGTGAAGCCCACCATGGTTTTCTACTATTTTTTTGACCATCCACGATGCGGCTGAACCACACACAATTAACTTGATGTTTTTTGTTGCTGATGCGTAACTGTTCCAAAAATGTTCGAGAGCCGATAAAAATTTTGAATCTTTTGAATCCATCCAAGGTAGTTCATCTAAGAAAATTATTTTTTTAGGAGCATCCAAATTTTGCAAGTAATTTCGTAATTGCTCGAATGCATCGAACCAGCTTTCGGGTTTTGGAATATTGCTGTTGCCAGAGGCCAGTATAAGTGATGAACTGAAATTTTGCAGTTGCTCAGAAAGGCTAACTCCGTTCATGCCGGTCATGTAAAACGCAAACTTGTTTTTGAAGGCTTCTCGAATCAAATACGTTTTGCCGACTCGGCGGCGTCCGTAAACCATAATGAATTCGGCCTGTTCCGAATCTAGCAGACGCAGCAATTCCGATTGCTCGTTTTTTCTTCCGACTAAAGCCATACGTACCTCGTTTTTGGCGGTTTTTGATAAAAATAATCAAATTTCGCCAAAAATGCAATCTATTTTTGGCGGAATGTTACTAAAATGATTAAATTCCGCCAAAAATCACTCGTACTTCTGTACTAGTTGTCTTGCTGTGTCAAGAATCATTGTTCGCAATATTTGTGGCTTTTCCACCGTCGCGATATTCCCAAAGAACATCACCCATTGCTTAAGCATCTCGTTTACCTCGACCTTCATCGTCACGCGCAAATCACTCTTGCGTTCTTCGATACGCATGGATTGATGATAAGGACGTTCCTTGAGCGTATTCCAAATCTGCTTTTGGAACTTGATGACAACTTCTTCGGATTTCGGAGATTGCTCCCCGAGCAAAAGTCCTCCCGAACGGATTCTCGCTCGCAACGATTCGACATCTTTTGGATTTTCTACAAATTGTTCACGCGTGAGTTTTGCGGATTCAATACGGCAAAGCTTTAAAGCGTATGTCGCCCCCGGATGGCTCTGCGATACGCACCCAATGTAGATATCGCCCTGATGCACAACAACCATCAACGGCACGCGAGGCTTGTCCGTTACATTGCCCCAATTGTCCGTATATTGTACTTGAACTTTGCGATGTTCGCGAATCGCCCGCAGAATTGTGTACAAGTTCTTTGTTGAGTTTTCGTCAACTCCAGGAGCCGACCCCATAAATACAATGCGGTTGCTTAACGCCGATGAAAGCTGCGAAAGCGTGTCCTGCGATTTCTTCGGGAGGTTCCCGCTAATCTGTGCAGTCAAATCGGTAACAAGCGATGCGGATGCCGGATAAATATTCGCAATACGTTTCAAGAAAACCAGGTGCAATAATGTATCGCTAAATTCAGGGAATACAAGCTTATCTGCCTTCGGAACATTTGCCTGATAATAAATCTTGCCGTATTCCGTATGGCGTTCGATATATCCGCCGGGAATCTCGATGAGCGCCAACATATCGCGTTGCACACTCCGCAAATCCCCATCGGGAATCTCCATGTTATGCATGATTTCCGTTACGGAATAATGGTTGTTGTAGTGTGCCAACAGGAACACAAAAATACGCACCATGCGTTCGCCACGAGTCAAATCCGCCATAAAACCTCCTGGAATCACTTTATAATATATAAAAAGCAGACGACAATAGATGTCGTCTGTTGATTTGTTTTTTGAAAGTTTTTTGATGAATGGAAAGAGTACGACAGTATTTGTCGTGTACGGGTGCTATATTGAAATGGAAACTATTTCTTGGGACAGGTGCACTATGGACTCTTTTACGGATAGACGCGATAATGAAACCTACAAAACAGTAAAAATCGGAAATCAAGTTTGGATGGCCGAAAATTTGCGCTACAAAAGTGAAGGTGCTGTTGCTCCTTTTTGTTGCAGTGAATCAAAATCGAAAATATACGGTTTGTTGTACTTTTTGCAGGACTTCAATAGATTAGCTCCAGATGGTTGGCGAATCCCGTCATTAAAAGATTGGGTATGCCTTTTTCGAAATATTCACAGTTTGCGTACTGATGATATCGTGAATGATATCGTCTTTGCGTCTGCAGGAAAGCTTTTGAAGTCAGCAAACGATTGGGATTTGGATGACGATTTTCTTTGCGGGTGCGCACCTGACGAAAAAGCGGATCCATTCCATTTTTCGGCATTGCCGACAGGGTATATACAAGATTTTGCACTCGTAGAACAATGGAAATCTGCCTCATTCTGGATTGCAAATGATTTTGATTTTTGGACATACCGCATTGTTTTGTACAACTTTACGAATAATGCCCATATTGAAAGCCGTCGAAATGCAGACACTTTCGCATGTTCAATCCGTTGTGTCCGGGATTGTTCGTAAATGACTGTAATAAAACTTGAAAAAGGATTTTCTATGAACATTCAAGAAAAACAGATTATAACAGAAGTCATTCGCGACTTTAGGCCCGCGCTCGAAATACTCGACCGCTACGACCATCAAGTACTCGCGTATCCCAAGACTAGTTCTGCAACCGCCGAACGCATCACCTATGAAGAAGCAATGGAGGCCATTGCCGTCCTTAAAGAAATGTTCAATGATAGCGATATTTTTGGCACTGAGAAAGATGCCTCGTTTAAAAGTTCGCTCGGACAAATCTATCAGACATTTGACGGCAAAGAACTCTACCCGACAGCAGAAATCAAGGCCGCAATGCTCCTTTATTTGGTCGTCAAGAACCATTCCTTTGTTGATGGTAATAAGCGTATCGCCGCATTCGTTTTTCTTTGGTTCTTGTCGCGGAACGGAATCCTCTACAAAGCAGATGGCTCGAAGAATATTGCCGACGGAGCACTCGTGGCCCTGACGCTCCTCATCGCCGAAAGCAAACCCGAAGAAAAAGAAACCATGGTGAAACTCGCGACGAACCTGTTGGGGATGTAGAATGGAAACGTCATTGCGAGGAGCCGAAGGCGACGCGGCAATCCATCCTCACTTTCGTCATTCCCGACCTGATCGGGAATCTTAATGCAAATGGAATAAGAACCATGCCGAACAAAAGAAATCTCTACATTTGCGGTGATATCCACGGCGAATTGAATCGCTTAGTTTGGAATGCTACGCACAAGTTAAAAATATCGTGTGCAGACATCCTCGTTGTCGGAGATTTCGGAGCTGGCTTTGGACGCACAAATTCTATGGACGTTCGCTATCGCGATATTCGCTCGACGCTTGAAACGAATGATATTTGTTTATACACCATCCGCGGAAATCACGATGACCCCGCATTTTTCGATGGCTCCCATGATTACGAAAGACTTCACTTTTTGCCGGATCATCGCCTTGTTGAACTTTGTGGCAAACGAATCTATTCCATCGGCGGAGCAGTTTCAACGGACATTGACCTCATTGATCCACTCACGAGAAAATCTCGTCGAATGAAAAACGATACTCTTATCAGATTCGGTTCATCCAAGCGAATCTGGTGGGCCGATGAAGCTCCGACTCAAATTACCGAAGGTCTCCCCGAAGCCGTTGACATCATCGTGTCACATGAAGCTCCTCTATCGTTTGAACCTGAGCCCGTTCGAGAACAACACTTGCACGAAATCACTTGGCAACAGGTGCTAGAAACCCGTCGCTATCTAGATTACATCTTAAAGACTGTCAGGCCACCCCTTTGGTTTTATGGTCATTACCACAACCATTACGAGGGATTCGTCAATGACACCGCCTACCGCGGGTTGGATATAGGCGAAATAGTCCACGTTGAAAGTTAAATACGCGAACCATTTTATCGGAATGTTCGTCGTTGATCAGCCGTTTAAAGTTGTCTTGTAAAGGTATGACATAACGCCTTGCGTTATCTACGTATCGTTCTGCAAATACAAATATATAGGACATGTGTTCCTCCTTGGCTCAAAAGAATTTCCTAATCAACCATACTTAGGTTGGGATTGCAAGAGATTTAACGTTTGGGAAAATATAATGAATAGGAATACGGAAAAAGTTTTTAGCCTCATTGCTGAGTGCAAGACCGAGAATCAACAAACCATGATAAAACTCACAACGATTTCTTTGTGAATTGATTATATTGGTAAGAAGATGAGGCTCTTGTAAAATTATAGGTGGAAAGAAAATGGCCGAAAATATGATAAAGCCGAAAGATTGGGCGGAATCTCATGGTATTAAGGTTGATGTCGTGATGAAGTTACTTCGCGATGCAGGTGTACCAGTCCGTACTCATATGTCCAAGCTCAATGCTAAGGACTATGAACAACTTGAAATTGCTGCTGAAGTCGAACGACAAAAAGAAGATGCTAGGAAAGAAAAGTTAATAAATTCAACAGAAACGGATTCTGTTATAAATAATCGATTGACCAGAATAAAAAGTATTATAGCTCGTATCAAAAATCTACGTGATGGTAATAACAACGTCAATACTGTTGCAACGGAATCCACTTCCGCGGTCAATATTGTAGAAGAAACCAAGTCCCAAGAACAAAATGCTAATGGCAAAGATTTGAAAACGATTGCAATGTCCGATCGTTCTAAAATAAAGGAACATTCAATTACGAGTCAACTCGTTTTAAATGCTTCCCAAAGAAAAGAATTGGGTGATAAAATATTAGGAATCATCGCCAATGCTAGTCCTATAGGTACATGGTGTACATTGGCGAATGTAGGGACTATTCTAAATGAAAATGGAATTTTCTATAGGGACTATGGTTTTGAAAAATTAAATCAGTTTTTGAATGAGTTTGCTGATTTTTTTGATTTCCGACAAACGCCAAGTCCGAAAGAAGGAGCCCCAGCAATTCCTGAACTCAGAGTCAAAACAACTGTTGCAGAAAATGAGCTTTCTCAGAACAGCGGTTCTTGTTCCGCAGCACTTTCGTCCAATACAGATGCTAATTGCTGTAATGCCGACTTTCAATCTCAAAATCAGAAAATTTCGCAAGCAGTGGTGGAGGATTATGTACGACCAAATTTTAAAGAAAACATTGAGACTAAGGAAAGTGCTGCGAACTTTTTGTTCGGAAAGAAAGGAGATGCGACAGATAAATTAAAACTCTTTGCCCTTTTCCCATCTTCGAATAATGGTGGGTTTTTCGGTAATATGGAAAAACTCTCTCAAACGGCCCTTGAAGAAACATGGAGTTTTGGCGATGACTCCAATCATAAATACCCTATATTAACGAGTTATTTTAAATACACTTTTGAGCGCCTTGTATATGAAGATGAAAAAAACAAAAAAAATCTTAACTGGAAAACAAAACTTCGCGTATCAAGCAATGGAAAATACGCCTTGTTTAATACAGGGTTGGTAGACCGATATTTTGAACCCATATTCGCTCTATTTACCAAAACAGACCGAAGTAAAAAACCAGGAATAACATCCGAATGGGTGTTTAAGGATTTCCCCAATAGTAAAAATAATACTATGGGAATTGTCTATCAGTATTTTGGAAACGACAAGGAACTTCCTGAACCCGCAAATTATTTGGAAAAAAATAACAATTCTGAATTGATTTACAATCTTAATTTCTCCATCAGTAAGTCTAATAACTGGGAGCATATAATTTCAGACAATTGTGGACGTTTGCCATTAGAGCTGCTGAAGAATAGCGGCTTGTCTTTTGACTTTAACCGCTTCAAGGATTCATCTGTTAACAGAGAGCTACTTCACGAGGAATTGGTAGATGCCCTTAAAAATTCCCCAGAAAGTTGTCGCAAAATCAAATCTGCTATAGAATACGCAACAGGACTTGCGTTAAAGAGAGTTCGTTGGAACTTTAAAACAGCCATTCCTATCTACTATCCAAGAACTCGCAAGATATGCCTTTTGTTGCCGCTATGCCTGTGCGATGAGAAAAAAGCGGATGCAGCACTTGTTTTGGATCCCGTAAACGAAACCTACATTCAAAGGACCATTTTAACTCTCAAAATGGCGTATATAGATGCTAGACTGATTACAAGGCCTGATAGTGACTGGTTGGAAACGAGTAAAATCGATCCAACCCAAGAAGAAAATTGAAACGATTAACCAACATATGACACGAATTTTATAAAATCACAAACGTATCCGCCGCGGTGAAAATCTTTTTGATAAAAATAAAACCAGAACGGAGTATTCTTGTAATCTTATTATTTAGGTAGTAAGCAGACCTTTGATTTGGATTGGCGGAAACGTTGGGGGAGAGATTTTCTCAATGACCGTTTCTAAGAGAATGATTATTTGAAATGGTCAATCATCCTCTTAAAGCGTTTTGTAGATTACGGATTTTCCACCCAAGTTCTTTTTCGACATTGGATAGGGAACCGTATTTTTTTTTAGACCATTGTGCAAGGTCTTTTCGAAATTGTGCATCCGCATCTTTCCAAGGCAATGACTCGTATTTAGAGAAGAAAGAATCCTGCGAAATGGCGTTTGTTTCTGATTCAATTTCTTCGTCGTCAGCAACCATGTTTAGGATTTCTTTGTCATTTTTTTCGCCCATCCATGCGATTTTTAAGAAAGCTATTTTTCGTAAAGAACGTATATTTCCATATAAACTAGATGTCGAAAAATATTTGCTTAATTCGTCACTAATGTTTCCTGCGTTGATGAACTCTGAATGTCCGGTACTGAGACAAGCATCTTTCCAGGTATCTATCCATAAATCAGGAATATCTTCGCGCCGCTCTCTTAATGGGGGGAATGTAACTTTGTAAACACAAATCCTGTCGTAGAAATCTAAATCAAGACATTTTTTTAGTTCTCTTTCAGATTTGTTTGTTGCGCAAATGAGATCAAACTCGATTTCCTTTTCGTTGTTTAATGTGTCTCCTACTTTTGTATAATGATGGTTGTTAAAGACTTGTAATAATTTTCGTTGAACATCTTTTTTAAGGTCTTGAACCTCGTCAAGAAAAAGAATACCATTTTTTGCTTTTTCTATCAAACCCGGAGTTCCGCCTTTTTTTGCCCCGGTATAGGCACCTTCAACATAGCCGAAAATTATGCTTTCTGTCAAATTAGGATCTAAGGAGCTACAATTGATTGAAACAATGGGCACAAGTTCTTTACTAGACTTTAAACATCGAATCCATTCATTTACAGCTGTTGATTTTCCGACTCCTCGTTCTCCGTAAATTAACAAGGGGGCACCGGGCACTTTCGCGTATTTTAATATGCTTTCATGAACTTCCTTAGCTTTGGTGGATTTTGGTTCTTTATACTTAAACTTTTGTTCTTGAGGGTCTAATTTGATTTCATTTTCTCGTATCTGCGAAAGATATGTGTTTCTGTTAATGTCGATTTTTTGCAGTTTTTGCGTAGGCTCTATTTTTATAGATTTATTTTCAAATAATTTCTGTCCTGTTGTTAATTCTCGTTGTGCAGAAAAAAACTCTGTTCCTTGTGGGAAGAAACCGCTTTTTGATAATAAAATCCAAGTGGCGTACATTGCAGGTGTTCCCGCAGTGGTACTAATGATTAAATTGTTAATAAATTTGAGTCGGTGCCCTAGAGTCTCTTGCATCTTTTCGTACAGTTCTTCTAAAGAGGATGGATTATTAATTTCAACTGGGATTGGTTCTAGTAATGGCGCGTATCGATGTTCCATGAACTCCAAATTTTGTTCCAAGGTTTTTGTTTTAGTTTTTTTCCCGCTAGTATAGAGGTAATAGACGTGTTTTACATCATATTGATCCTGCGCGCATCGTAAAACATTTTCGAATAGGCTTGGATCTCGCTCAATAGCCATCCATGTCATTAAGCTTACTTTTTTCTTTGTCATTTTCAATGCCTCTTTTTTTTTGAATATAAGTAAAATTTTACTAAATCGGTAATATTTTACTCATGGGAATTATCAAAGTAAATGAAAAATGCCTTTTTTTTGCGGAAAAATGTTTTTTTTTGTTTTGGCACGCATTTTGCTTTATGTGGGGTGGATTAACGCTCAACAAGGAGACTGAAATGATTGATCCAAAGGTCAACTCTGTCGACGATTTCGATGATGAAAATGAGGAAGATTCTTTTGCTGGGAGTGCTGATGATTGGGGCTATGGTCCTGACGATTATGAGGAGACCATGGGACTCAAGGAAGATCCCGATTGGGAGGAAAGCTTCGATTTTGACGATTTTGGTGAATCTGATGACTAGGGTGGTTGAATGTTTAGGGACTAGGCGACGAAAAACTTGAAAGGTGGTGCAGATAAGATGTTTTTTTTTGCAGCATGACTAATCAGTAAACTATTTGATTTGCAATTTAACGCGAACGTTTCCTGCGTACTAATAAAATGGGAACAACACTGAAGCGGCGTAATTGCGCCAAGGGAGCTTTCCATGTTGGAACTCTTTGTCAAAACCATAGGAACTGCCATTGCCTCAGGCGTAGCGAATGAGGTGGCTTCGCATTCTGACGACATTGTTGACGGGGCGTTGGAAGTCGCTGGCGACACGATTGAGTTTGCGGGAGACTGCATCTGCGATATCCTGGATGGTATCGGAAGCTTATTTGACTAGCTAGTTCCGAGAATATGTGCGTCAAGGCTTTCTACGCATTGAAAATGAAGGCCATCACTTTTTTGGGAGAATTCAAGAATGAAACAAGTTCTGCTGGTTCTTGAAATCATCGCTGCTGCGATTGCCATCTACGAGAAGGCTACCGCAAACGATGGCAAAAATGCCTAGTGTCGGGCGGATACTAGTTGTTAGGAGGCGCGTTGGTCCCAGCGCATGGATGGGACCGCTTCAAAGGAGATTTGCTTCATGCAGGTCAAGGAAGTGATTGAGGTCGTGAAGACGCTTGTTGATGCGGCAAAGCCCATTATCGAAGCGATTCAGGATGCTGCTGACAAACTCGGTAAGTAGTGTTGTGGTGCACCGAGTCCGCGCGAAGGTTCCCTGCGCATAGTAAAATGGGAACCACCACATTTCGGGCTTTTAAAAAACAATACAAATCATTCTGTTTATCACTTCAAAATTTAACAAGGAGTAAAACATGTCTAACTCATCTTACAACTGTTCTTTCCTCTCCCTTCCTTTCTACTCCTCTCACCCCTACATGCTTCCGTTTGTAGGACGTGATTACGATTCCCCAAAGCACAAGAAACTTTTGCTTGTCGGCGAAAGTCATTACGTTCCGGCAGGTTCTACTGTTCATCACGATGCAAATGCGTGGTACAACGGAACTCCCGTGCTGAATCAAGAAGAACAGGATTGGTGTAATACCTGCGGCACTCGCGAATGGAAAAGTGGTCGCTTCGGGAAAGAGGTTGATCGCTGCATGAATCTTGTGTTGCCCACTGGTGAAAATGGCTGGCAGCAGGTGGCTTCGCTCAATTACTTCTTACGCCCGGCAGATGACCGCCAAAGCATCGAAGATTTATGGAAAACAACGGGTGGCGAGAAATTAGACCGCGAATACGCTATCAAGAATTTCATCCGAGTGCTTGAAATTTTGAAACCGGATTTGATTGTGTTCCTGAGTTCAAAGGTGTGTGGCTGCGCCGAGGAAAAAGATTACCCCAAGTATTTCGGCGGCAATCTTTGGGATTGGACGAAATCTCACGGAATAGAGGATTACATTTACACGATGCATCCGTCAAGTCCGCATTGGAATAAACCCATGCCCGCCAAGTATGGCAAGGCAAACGGTCTCACGTCCTGCGAATTCTTCTGCAAATGGCTCAGAGAAAAGTGGCTGCTTTGATGCGTGTTTTTGTCATTTCCTCCGCCCTGCCATCTTGTCTATAAAGGTTTCCTTTATCATTTCAAAAGCCCTCTTTGGATCGAACTTTTCCGCATTGGGGCGAATCAATAAATCCATGTCGCCAAGGAACTCGACGTCCTGCATTTTCTGTTCCATATTTTGCATAAACTGTTTGTAACTTGGAGTTTTTTCAACGGAAAAATCCATATATCGCCCGTAGCATTCCATTATTTTGTTGGCATCAACAGTATACTTGTTCAGGGCAAGTTGTAAGTCAAACAAGTCGCGGCCTTTCTTTCGTTGGTATAACGCCCTTAACTTTGTGCCGAGTAGTTCTTCAAAAGCATACGTAGTAATCTCGCATTCGCCGCTGAACCAGCTGTTGTCAACAGCGAAGGGGACTTTCTGCAATCCCATCACATTAAAATGCTCAAAGCAGTTTATTTCCACCTTGAGCCGTATCGGCTGTACAGGCGGAATTTCCGATTCCATGCGGAACAAAACCGTATTGTTGTACCGCTTGGGTTTCGTGACGCGGTCCGGCATCCAGCCGAGTACTTCGCCCAAGCGAAACAGAATCGGTTTGATCGGGCCAGGATTTATCTGAACCAGATCAATGTCTTCGCTGTAACGCGGCTGTGGTTGCATATACAGTTTATGCAGGGCTGTCCCGCCACGGAAAGCCAATTCATTTTTCAGAAAGTCGTCGCTGTAAATATCCACGAGGGCACGGCAGATTATTAAATCCTGTTCGACCATCGCAGGGTCTGTCCACGGGGCAAATTCGTTCCACGCCATTATCGAGGCTCTGTCAATCATAAATCATCCAGTTCAATGTCGATGTTCTTGTTCACATGCCAGCGGTTAGATGTCGCGTCGTCTCGCCGAGTTTGTTCCTGGCTCAGGCGGATACTGTTCCACCGCCCTATGGCTTTGATTATTTCAAATAGGGAGTCCGCGTCGTCTTGCCTTTGCAGAATAAATTCCAGTATGTATCCAAGCCGCTGTAAAGTGGAAACCGTGGTAAAAGGCGCCAGTCCCGTCATCTTCTTTATATCTACAGAATCCATAAGTTCGTCAAGGATTGTCGCCGATCGTTGCAATCCGCCCACGTGATTCGAAAACTGTATTAGGTCTATCGCCGTGAGCTCGGGGTTGGAACATAAAAGTGTTCCGCACTCGGTCTTCTTGCGCATCAAGAAATTTTCAGGAATCCGTTGTCGATAATTCCAGTCAAGGAACAAATTCTTGGCAGACTTCCTTATCCGTGGGGCTACGGTAATCACTTGCGTCTTCATTGCCCGTTGGTGTGCAGCACCGTGAAAAGTTGCAGCCGAAAGCAGAGCTACATAATAAGGCTTGCTGACATGCTGCATCAAGTTGTCGATATAATAAGTTGGGGGCACGACTCCCTTTAATTGGTATTGCACCGGCACGATAACGTAAAAACCGCGATAGACGGACTGCACGCGCCCTCCATTTACCAAACGGGAAAGTTCCTTGTTGAGGTACTTTGCGGACTTGGCGTTGAACGCCTGCACGACCTCCTCTGTGCAAAAGGTCGTCCTGCCGCGAATTTCCCTATCGTGTATCCAACTTCTTATACTCATTATGTTGCTAAATATACATTTATTTGGGGTGTTTGACAACTTTTTAGGTAAAATTGCCAAGGATTATTCATAAAACCAATCCTCCTCTACATCACGCTCCGCTTCGAGTTTCTGAATACCGGCATTAGTTTTTTCAATGGTTTTCATGCCGATAATATACATCTCAGAGAAGAAAAGCGCAATAGGCTAAGGTTTCCGCGTCGTTCCATAGAAAGGAATGATGCGCTTTTGCTTTATTTGGCGTTCCCATTATCGCAAGGGCACTCTTGGATGAAACAATAAACATAGGAGGCCCAGTGGCTAAGAAAAAAGTAACTGCTTACTCTCAGAAGATTGCCGAACTCGTCGGAACGATGCCCGAAAATCTCCCTACTCCAGAAAAAAGTGCGAAAGCGTTGAAGAAAGAGCGCTTAAAAGGAGTGACGAAGAAATCGCTAGTCTACTTGTTTTTTTTCGAATTCGGTTTTGTGCTTGGATTTGTTCATTTATCCTCTGCAATTTCCTTGTTGCATAATTACTCCTTTTTTTTATCAATCGCGAAATAACTTTGCTGCACGACAATAGTTGTCGTCCGGTGAATCTATCTTTTCAAAGAATTATCAGCAAAATGAGGTTCTTATGAAAAAATCATCGACAAAAAAGCAAAATGCAAAACCTGTAACCATTATCGCAAAAAACAAGTCTCATTTAAAAATACTGATTTATGAAGCGATTGCTGAATTTGGTCCTAAATGTGATTTAAATTTCATCGACGTTTCAAAAGTCAAGGATATGTCGGAATTATTTAATGGGAGCGTTTTCAATGGCGATATAAGCAATTGGAACGTGTCAAATGTTGTTGATATGCATCAGATGTTTATGGACTCAAAATTTAACGGAGATATCAGTAAATGGGATGTATCGAATGTCAAGGATATGTCGGGCTTATTTAATGGTAGCGTTTTCAGCGGTAATATAAGCAATTGGAATGTGTCGAATGTTGCTGATATGTTTGCCATGTTTATGGACTCGAAATTTAATGGGGATATCAGTAATTGGGACGTGTCGAGTGTTACCGACATGTCTTTCATGTTTAGGAAATCAAAATTCAATCATGACATCAGTAAATGGAATGTTTCAAATGTGAATACGATGTATGGAATGTTTTTCCATTCTAAATTCAATCAAGATATCAGCAATTGGGATGTGTCAAACGTATCTTCAATGAGATGGATGTTTTGTGGCTCAAAATTCAATGGCGATATAAGCAGTTGGAATGTTTCGAATGTTACCGACATGTCTTTCATGTTTAGGAAATCAAAATTCAATCATGACATCAGTAAATGGGATGTTTCAAATGTTACTGATATGCGTGAGATGTTTAGGGAATCTGAGTTTAATCAGGACATTGGCGATTGGGATGTATCAAATGCAATAAATCACCAAAGAGTTTTCTTTCACTCCGCTTACAGAAGCCGTAATCCTTGGAGTAAAAAACGTCTAAAGCGAGTGCCAAGAGAATAGCTTTGGAGAAAAGGTTCGAAAACACCTAAGCAAGTGGGAGCGTTAATTTGTTGCCGTTTCGGAGGCTAATTCTGCCTTTAATTGAATAATTTCGTCTTTTGTGTAGTTTAATTGACGCATCACAACTTCGTCGGGAACGTTGTCCAAAATTAATCCTTTGGCGATTTCCTTAATTTTTTCGGCGAGTTCTTCTTCTTCCACTTCGGCAATGGACTTGTAGCCATAAACTTCACTGCATTTCTTGAAATCCATCTTGAATTGCTCCTTGGCTTCGCCATTGAACCACTTTTTTTAAAAGCGTGCAAGGCGAGCGTTGCAAAAATATGCTTGCATATTTTTATTACCGAGCCGCCGCTGCGGACGCCGTAGGCGTCAAATATATAAAAGTTTGAGTGAGAAAGTCTTCCGCTTCTTCTTTGGGGAGAGCCTTAAGTCCTGCGATGGCTGGCTTCAGATACTTTTTAAGTTTATCTCCAGAAAAGACATATTTCAACGCAACTAGCGCAAGTGCGATTTTGGGCGAGATTTTAGAAATCTCATCTTCGCTAAAAATATCGCTGATATCCACGACTTCCAAAATAAACGGAAGTCCGATTCTATGATAATATTCAGGATAATTGGGAAACATGACCTGTTTTTCAATTTTCCAAGGATCCTTCCCATTGTACAGAACGATGGCGTTTGTCGGAATATGGTCGTTATCAAATAACGTTATTTTTCTAACAATGGTTTGCTATAGGTGAAATTTCATTGCACTTAAACTTTAAAGTGAATTTAGTTTTAGGGCTTGTTTTTTTATGGACCTTTACACAAACAGCTGATCCACAGTAATTTCTCTATCAACTATTCCAGAATTTTTTCCTTTCACAACTCCGAAAGTCGTGATGAAAACATTCGCGAGTCCATAACGGGTCTTACTTTTTTGGCGGAACAATGCTGTTCTATTTCGAACACGATCTGCGTAATCTTTATCGATAGAAAATTTTTCTGTACTGAACTTGATTTCACATAGGTCGATAATTCTATCTGCACGTTTGATCAAAAGGTCAATCTGAGCCTTGCCATTTTCATCATCGCTGCGCCAAATGGAAGCTTCTGTTGCTATTCCTGAAATGCCCAACGCCAATTTGATTTGATCCAAATGTTGCAGGCAAACTATTTCAAAAGTCAAGCCTTGCCAAGTCCGCAATTTTGGAGATTGCAAACGATGAGTCCAATAGTTTTCGTCTTTAGAAGAATTGTCTGCAATAAAGTTGAAATAGAATAGCGAGTAAAAATCGCAAAGCCTATAAATGGTTCCATTTTTCTTTGTATTAAATTTGGAATAGCCGAGAATAAAATCACAACGTTCCAAATTAGTGAGAATGGTGGATAATGCACCACCGCTGATCCCTGTCGCTTTTGAAATTTCCGTGCGGTCAAGGCCCTCCTTTTTTTGAGATAGTGCGGTCACAACGGCTATATATTTATTGGCGTTGCTGAAAAGGGAATTGTAGAGTTCATTGAACTCTAGCGATAGCAACGAGTTTTTCTTAAAGAACAACTGGTCGATGTTTTGCGCTAAACTTTCTTCAGAGTTCAACATGCTCAAATAGAAGGGGACGCCCCCAAAGACCATATAACATTCTACAATTTGGTAACGGTCCCAATGACAATTTATAGATTCAAGGTATTGTTCGGTCTCTTTTAATGTAAACGGATGCAGATAAATTTTACTTGTAATTCTGTTGTGCAAACCGCCCTGATTTTCCATTAGATTATCAACCATCCAGGATGTTGCACTTCCACAAGCGATAAATACAATATCGTCGCGGAGATTGGCCCATGCATTCCAGAAATCTTCTAAGGCTTTGACGAAGTCACATTGCTTGCGATCTATCCAAGGCATTTCATCGATGAAGATGATCTTTCGTGTTTGAGTATCCAAAGAGGAAAGATATTTTCTTAGAGCGTCAAAAGCCTCGAACCAGTTTTTGAAATCAGGAACATTCTCCAAGCCTGCATAATTTTGCAGTGCGAGAGCAAAACGCTGTAGCTGTATTTTGTCTGTAACGCCCCTTTGGCCTACATATGAAAAATGATAGTGGTCATTAAAGAACTTTCGTATCAAAAAAGTTTTGCCGATTCGTCGTCTTCCGAACACGACCACAAATTCGGAGCGGTTTGATTCAACCACTCGTTTTAGTTGGGCTATTTCGGTTTCACGACCTATTAGGGGATTTTGGTGTGTTTCCATACCCTAAATATAAATAATCTCGTCCAAAAGTGACTTGAAATTTCGACTTTTGGATAAGATTTTTATAAAATACTGTCCAAAAGTAAGTTTAAATACGTAGTTTTGGACGTTATTTTGCATTCCAGCTCTTACGCGAACAGCCTAATCACGCGCTTGATGCCTGCAACAAAGCGGTCAATGTCGCGCTCGAGTGTGTAAACGCCAAAGCTCAAACGGAGCGTGGCATCTACGCCAAAGCGGTCCATCACCGGTTGTGCGCAATGGTGCCCGCTACGTACTGCGACGTTTTCTTCGTCGAGAATCATGGCTGCATCACCGACGGCAATCCCGTCCAATGTAATGCTGATGAGCGCGCCGCGTTCCTTCGGGTTGCCGAGGACTTTTACTTGCGGGATTTCGGCGAGCTGCTTCAGAGCGTACTGCGTAATTTGTTCTTCGTGCTTGCGGATGTTGTCAAGGCCGACGTTGTTCAGCCATTCGATAGCTTTGCCAAGTCCGATGACTTCGGCAATGGCAGGTGTGCCTGCTTCAAAGCGTGCCGGGACGTCGGCGTAAGTCGTCTTTTCAAACGTGACGTTCTTGATCATTTCGCCACCGCCATGCCAAGGCGGCATGCTGTCGAGCACGTCGTACTTGCCGTAAAGAACGCCGATGCCAGTCGGGCCGTACATCTTGTGGCCGCTGAACGCGAGGAAGTCGCAGTCGAGCTTCTGCACGTCAATCTTGATGTGGCTAGAGCTTTGGGCGGCGTCAATCAAAATTTTGGATTGCGGGGCAAGCTTGCGAACGGTTGCGATGATTTCTGCAATCGGGTTCACTGTGCCGACGGAGTTGCTCACGTGGGCAACGGCGACCATCTTGGTGCGCGGCGTGAGGAGTTCGGGGAGCTTGCTCAAGTCCAAATCACCGTCATCGCGGACGGGAATGACCTTGATCTTTGCGCCCTTCATTTCAGCGACGAGCTGCCAGCTTACAATGTTCGCGTGGTGTTCCAAACCGCTGATTAAAATTTCATCGCCCGCTTCAAAGAACTTGCGTCCATAGCTCCAGGCAACGAGATTGATGCTTTCGGTGGTGCCGCGCGTGAAGACGATTTCGTCTTCGGATTTTGCGTTGATGAACTTCGCAACGTCTTTGCGGGTCTTTTCAAAGGCTTCTGTGGTGCGTGCGCTCAGGCGGTAAACC
>JAEEGK010005023.1_pt1 | contig 32071 bp, 30 predicted proteins | sample 8958771 | NCBI WGS metagenome assembly JAEEGK01 (sample SAMN16246547, study PRJNA631951) | gut metagenome | biome: gut microbiome; feature: rumen; material: SC-attached | host: Bos | place: Iran: Karaj | collected 2018-10
GCTCAGGATTTCATCGAGGACAAAGTTACTGATGATGAATCAATCCAGATTATCCGAACAAAGAAATTTGATATGAAGCCAATGTATGCTGAGGATGCATGCCTTGAGATGGAGCTTATCGGACACGATTTCTTCATGTTCAGGAACGCTGAAACCGATGAAATAAACGTAGTTTACAAGAGAAAAAACGGAGCATATGGTCTTATTGAGCCAGAGTTCTAGTGTTCAAAAATTTATAAGAAATTTAACATAGTTTCATAAAAAATATTACAAAGATTTTTAACCTCCTGTTGTTATAATCCGAAGCCGGTATAACAATTAGGAGGTTTTTTATGATTAGATTTTCTTATGGAGGCTATTTGGCTAAAGCTAGAAAGAGAGCTAAGCTTACTCAGGAGAAGTTAGCAGAAATGACCAACTGCGCAACCTGTACAATCTCGCGAATTGAAACCGGAGAACACCATCCCCAGGAGAAAACCTTTAAAGCTGTAGATGAGGCCTTGGGAAGATATGGACTTGAGTACGATGAATTGACAATAGAAGAATTAAGTGCAGCAAGAAAAGTGGCGAATAGATTGTTGGACGCCATTCATATGGGACGAACGGATGAAATCGATTTGGCGCTTTTGAAATATCAAGGCGTTATGGATCCGGATGATTTGACACATATGCAGTACTATTTGTTTACCAATCTGGTGTTGGCCAGAAAACGAGGAATGACTCCTGAAGAATTTATAGAGGAATGTGTGGAGGTCTATCAATTGACAGCAGCGTTTCCAGGCTATGATGAGATAGCCTTCATTAATCTAAGAAAAATAGAATTCGTTATCCTTATGAAAATTGCATTAGCCTACATTGAGATAGAAGAATTATTAATGGCAAGGAAAATCATGACTGGGCTTATCCGTAATCAATTTGACAGTCAAAGCTCATTTAGAAAAGACAGATGTCAGTTTCTATTGCATCTAATGGCAAAAATACACATTGAAGAAGATGATTATGACAAAACCCATGCATTGCTAAAAGACATTTTTAACGAGATACTTAGAAATAAAAAATACAGAGTGCTATATCTAAACCTTTTAGTAGAGCAGCAAATATGCATAGCATATGGAGATAAAGAGGGAGAAATACTTTTGGATGACTTCTTTTTGGCCAGTAAAAAGCTGATGGAACACATCTATAAAAAGTACATATACAGCTAGAAAATTTGAAGAAAGCCTGCCCAAAGCCCTATTGTATTTTCCTCTGAAAAATACTATATTAAGGAATTGTAGCGAAGAATACTATTCTTTACTAAAAGAGTGGTAATAACGATAAAAGAGGGATTAATTATGGATATAGTAGTTTTAGCAGGTGGTCTTAGCTCTGAGCGCGACGTATCTTTTAAATCAGGAACAATGGTTGCAAAGGCACTTAGAGCCAGAGGACATAGAGCCCTTGTTTTGGATGTATTTATGGGATACTCAGACAAGGAGACTGAAATCACAGATATTTTTGAAAATAGCGAGGCAAATTCGGTAGTGGTTGATGATATTCCTTCTGACGCGCCGGATATTGAGGCTATTATTGCCAGTCGTCCTGATAAGAGCAAAAGCTTTTTCGGACCAAATGTTATCAAGATTTGCCAGAAGGCTGACATTGTATTTATGGCACTTCATGGTGGTGATGGAGAATGCGGCAAGGTTCAGGCGGCCTTTGATTTATACGGAATCAAGTACACAGGAAACGATTATATTTCCAGTGCAATTGCAATGGACAAGCAAAAGACCAAGGACTACTTTGAGCGTGCAGGAGTACCTACTCCAGCAGGTGTGAGCCTTAATGTTGCAGATAGAGCAGGATTTACATTTGATAAATATCCTTGCATTGTTAAGCCAAACTGCGGCGGTTCATCAATCGGAGTTACCATCGTAAATAATCCTGCAGAGCTGGAGAAGGCTTTAGATGCAGCCTTTGAGTGGGAAGACGAAGTTGTTATCGAACAGTTCATCTCAGGTAGAGAGTTTTCTGATGGCGTTATCGAGGGCAAGGCTCTTCCGGTTATCGAGATTGCTCCTAAGCAGGGATTTTATGATTACAAGAATAAATACGCTGCAGGTTCAGCTGTGGAGACATGCCCGGCAGAGCTTAGTCCGGAAATTACAGCAGAAATGCAAAAGTATGCAGAGATGGCATTTAAGGTTCTTGGACTTACAACATATGCACGTATGGATTTTATGATGGATGAGGACAATAACCTCTATTGCTTAGAGGCAAACACCCTTCCAGGAATGACACCTACCAGCCTTCTTCCACAGGAAGCAGCTGCAGTTGGAATGAATTTCGAGGATCTTTGTGAGCACCTGGTTCAGGTATCACTTAAAAGATATAACGACTAGAGATATACAAATAATAAAAGTAGAGAGAAGCTTATAATATGAAAACTATGACTTTGGCCAAGGTTGCCCAGGTAGTTGGAGGACAACTGATTTTGCCAGAAGGCAGTGAAAACTTAAAGGATAAGGAAATATCGGGGGCAGTAAACGACAATCGCAAGATTGAGAAGGACAATCTATTTATTCCTATGGTGGGAGCAAGGGTAGATGGCCACGATTTCATACCAGACGTTTTTGAAAAAGGTGCTTTGGCTACATTGTCAGAGAAAGAGCTTGATAATCCTGCTGGTCCTTACATTATCGTTAAGGATACCAAAGTGGCTTTAAAGCAGATTGCCACTGCCTACAGAATGGCTCTTACCATTCCTGTAATTGGTGTAATTGGTAGCGTTGGAAAGACCAGCACAAAGGAAATGATTACATCAGTTCTAGAGACAAAGCTTAAGGTTTTAAAAACTGAGGGCAATTTCAACAACGAGATTGGATTACCTCTTACAATATGCAGAATCAGGGATGACCATCAGGTGGCTGTAGTAGAAATGGGAATTTCTGACTTTGGTGAGATGCATCGTCTTGGGGATATTGCAAAACCTGATATTGTTGTTATGACAAATATTGGTCAGTGCCATTTAGAATTCTTAAAGGACAGAGACGGAGTTTTAAAGGCCAAGACCGAGGTCTTTGAGCATATGCCAAAGGATGGAGTGGTTATCCTAAACGGAGATGATGACAAGCTTGCCGATGCCGATACTTTGGGCCTGAAAAAGATTTTTTATGGCCTAAACAATCAGCAGTTTAATGCCACCAATGTTGTTGCTGACGGAATCACTGGCACCAAGGCTACTGTTACAATCGATGGAGAAAGCTTTGAGGTCACTATCCCATTGCCAGGCACTCACAATGTAATGAATGGACTTGCTGCAGCAGCAGTTGGTAAGCAACTTGGGCTTACATCAGAGGAAATAAAAAACGGTCTTGAATCAGCAGGAACAATCGCAGGTCGAAACAATATAATCGCTGTTAGAGACATTACAGTTATAGATGACTGTTACAATGCAAACCCGGTTTCCATGAAGGCTTCCATCGAAGTTCTCGGGAAAGCACCCGGCAGAACAATCGCAGTACTTGGAGATATGGGTGAGCTTGGAAAAAATGAGCGCCAGCTCCACTATGATATGGGCCAGGCCCTTGAAGAAAACCATATTGGGTATGTATTTACCGTTGGTGAATTATCTCAAGAGATAAACAATGCCCTTGATCAAAAGAACAGCTCTTGTATGGCTCATCACTACGATACAGTTGAAAAAATGCTTGAGGACTTGTTGCCTATCATAAGAGGAGGCGACACAATCCTTGTGAAAGCATCGCACTTTATGAACTTCCAGACAGTAGTAGAAGCGATTAAGGCAAAGCTGGCATAAAATAAAGGATGGAAAGCTGATTGAGATATCTCTCTCAGTTTCCATCCTTTTTATTTGTTATTAAACTGGTATTAAATCAAATATTTATCAGCATCAAGCTGTTGTTTCATGAGGCCATTTACGTAGGCACCGATGTGCTTCTTGTCATCTCCCTCAAGGGCTGTTGGGTCAATTGGCTGGCAGTATCTTACGATAACGTGAGCCTTTTTCATACGAGGAGCCTGAGCTTCAAACACTGAGCGAGTGTTGGTAAAGCAAACAGGAACGATTGGACAACCGGTTTTGGTTGCAATCTTGAAAGAACCCTCGTGGAAGGCTGCAAGCTCGCCAGTCTTTGAGCGTGTGCCCTCTGGGAAAATAAACATCGAAATACCCTGCTTGATATACTCCTGAGCCTTGATAATGAGCTTTAAATCCTTTCTAGGATCTGTTCTTGTAAGGAACAGGCAATATGTAAGCTTCATCCATACATTTAAAAGTGGAACCTTTTCAATTGTATTCTTAGAAAGAAAGCCTGTAACAGCAGGACATAGGTGGTAACCAAGGATAATATCAAAGAGACTAAGGTGGTTACCAATAAATAGTACAGCCCTATCCTTTGGAATGTTCTCATATCCAAGAACCTCGTATTTAATTCCTGAAATAAAAATAACAACTCCAAATGCCCAAGCCACAAGCTTGTAGGCTGTCTTGTCTTTTAATTCCTTGTTGAAAAGCCCTATTATAAATAAGATTCCCCAGATAGGAATACTAACAATCAAAAATATCACGATAAATGTGATAGATAAAATGGTTTTTAACATGTGTACCTCCGAATTGTATTTCTGCAAATATTATAAAGTAGAAAACCCCATTTATCAATTAATAGTATGGTGAATAAATAAAAGACAAAGACCATTATTTATTGAATAATAATTCAGTTATATCAAAATTTAATAATGGGCTTAGCCTTTGAAAAACAAGGAAAATAGGTTGTTTTTTATAATAATTAGTCAAAAAATCCCTATGAAATTTTGACAAAATAAACAAAAAGTGGTACAATCTTTGCAGCGGTTCAAGAATGTATTAAACATTCAAATACTAGAAAAGGGGGAGGACATCAATGGAACGCGAAGACTTCGACAAGGTTCGAGAATCTGTCAGATCTCAGTGCGGTAGTAGAGTTGTTATCCAGTTAGACAAGGGTCGTAACAAAGTTGACATTCAACAAGGTGTTATTCAAGAGGCTTACCCAAGTGTTTTTACTATCTTAGTTGACGACACCGACACATGTCCATCACAGTTACTTTCCTTCAGCTATACAGACATCATTACTAAAGAAATTCGCATGAAGCTTTGCTAGATTTTCACGACTAGTTACAATTAAATATGGAATTAAGCCGTCGGTATTTACCGGCGGTTTTTTACGTTCTAAACAGGAAATAATAAAGGGGTTTGCTCTTGAAAAGAAACACTAAGACTTGTATCATAAGATAGAGTGAATATGAGTTATTGCACAATATGTTGTTAGAATATTCTCAATTTTTTTGGAGATAATTTTATGAAATACAAGAAGTTAGTCAAGTCCTTATGCTGTTTCGCTCTAGCAGGGACAATGCTGTTTTCCTCTTCAATAGTATCTGAGGCTGTTCGTTCTGTTTCAGAGATTGAGGCTGAGCAGCGTTCCTTGGAGCAGGAAATCGACGCATTGGATTCAGATTTATATAGCTTAGTTAGTCAGATTACAGAAATAGAGACAGCTATCTCAGATATGGAGGCCGAGATTGAAGAGACTCAGGCGGCCTTGGAGGAGGCCAAGATAGCTTGTCAGCAGCAATACGATTCCATGAAGCTTCGTATCCAGTATATGTACGAGGCCGAGGATCCAAGCATATTTGAGATGCTTATATCATCTGGTTCCATCAGTCAGTTTTTGAACAAGATGGAGTATGCCAGCACTGTTTATCAATATGATAGAGATAAGTTAGATCAGTTCGAGGCTACTCAGGCCGAGATTGAAGAGTTGGCAGTTGCCCTTGAGACAGAAAAGAAGTCACTTGAGTCTTCAAAGAAAGAGCTTGCTACCCAGGAAGCTGCTTTAAAGACTATGATTTCAGAAAAGCGCGGCGAGATGGATGACCTTGACGCCGAGTTAAAAGAAGCCAAGGAGATTGCAGCCAGAGAGGCAGCTCTTAGAGCGGCCAGAGAAGCAGCTGCAAGAGCAGCCAACAACGGCACTGCTACAGCCAGTGTTTCTGCAGGTTATGCAGGATACAATGTTAATGGAGACTTGAACCCTGGATATTCAACTGGCATTAGTGGTTCAAGTGTGGTTTCCTTTGCAAACCAGTACGTAGGTTGTCCTTACGTATGGGGAGGAAACAATCTATCCGGAGGATGTGACTGCTCCGGATTTGTACAAGGAGTTTTAGCTAATTTTGGAATACGTTATGGCTCAAGAATGACCTCCGGCACCTTTAGAGGAGTAGGTAAAGAGGTTAGCTATAACTACATGCAACCCGGTGATATAGTATGCTACCCAGGACACGTAGCAATATACCAAGGCGGCGGCACCATCGTAGAGGCCCAGAGTACAGCCACTGGTATTACTAATTACCGATCAGTTAATTGCCATTCAATTATTACTATACGAAGGGTACTATGAGAACAAACAAACTCGTCAAGCTGATATTGTTACTTTTATGCGTAGGTGTTATAGTCTACGCATTTCTTACCATGAACACAGGTAGAGGCCCGATTTCTTATCAGGACCATCTTGAGGATGTGGCAGTTACCATAGATGGTAAGCCGGTAACTTTTCAGGATTTAGCCTTCTACATTTTGTTTGAAGAGCGAAAGGTGGAGGAGCAGGCAAGAATCTACAATCCGGATTCCACCAAGGATTACTGGAATCTACACACCAATGACACCTTCATTCAGGAGGAGGCCAAGGATGTGGTGATGGGCATGGCAATCCATGATCACCTACTTTATCAGCTTGCAGTTTCTGAGGGTATGGATAAGCTTACTGCCGGAGAAGAGGACGAGTTACAGTTTGCAATCACAGATTTCTGGGAAGATATGTTAGACCAGCAGTGGGAACACATGCCATGTGACAAGGCTATTATTGAGGACCAGCTGCGTGTGGTTGCTATTGCAGAAAAATACCAGAATCACCTTGCAAAGGAGCAGGGCCCAAGCCAGGCGGCTTACAAGTACGATGGCTACTATTACAGCCTGATTCGAGACGAGCACAAAATCACAATTAACAAAAAGCTATGGAATAGATTTGTGCTTGGTGACATTACCTTAAAGCATACCAAGATTAATTATATAAATGGATTAACTGATGCGGACAAGAAGAAGGAAGAAGATTAGAAAGGCATTAGAAATGGATAAGATAGGAAGAAATGACCCTTGCTGGTGTGGCAGTGGCAGAAAGTATAAGCAGTGCCACGAGGCTATGGATAGAAAGATTAACAGTTATGCAGCAAAGGGGCACAAGGTGCCAAGGCATGACATGCTCAAGACACCAGAGCAGGTAGAAAAGATTAAGAAGTCAGCAGTTATCAATATGGCATGCTTAGATGCAGTTGCCGAGGCTATTCATGAGGGCATGAGCACAGCCGAAATCGACAAAATCGTTCACGAGACCACAATCAAAATGGGAGGTATCCCAGCCCCACTTAATTACGAGGGCTTCCCATACAGTGTATGTACATCTGTAAATGATCAGGTGTGTCACGGCTATCCTTCAGAGGATGTTATTCTTAAAAGCGGTGACATAGTTAATGTAGATTGTTCTACTATTTTAGATGGCTTTTATTCAGATTCATCTAGAATGTTTATGATAGGAGATGTTGACCCGGAGACAAGAAAGCTTGTTGAGGTTACCAAGGAATGCTGCGACCTTGGCCTTGCCCAGGTTAAGCCATGGGGGTTTTTAGGTGATGTTGGTGCAGCTATTTGCGAGCATGCCCATGCAAATGGCTATCAGGTAGTTCGTGAGATTGGCGGCCACGGCGTAGGTATTGATTTCCACGAGGAGCCTTGGGTAGGCTATAACACTCTTCCAGGTACAGAGATGCTTTTGGTGCCAGGCTTTATGTTTACAATTGAGCCTATGATTAACATGGGTACTCAAAAGATAAAGACAGATCCTAACAATGGATGGGAAGTATACACCTTAGATGGCAAGCCATCTGCTCAGTGGGAGTATCAGGTTCTTGTTACAGAAGATGGATATGAGGTAATTTCATGCTAATGAGATTGGACAAACTACTGGTTGAACTTAATATAGGTACCAGATCAGAAGTAAAGGCTCTTCTAAAGAAGGGCCTTATTTTAGTTGATGGGACAAAGGTGACCAAGCCAGAGACCAAGGTGGATGAAAACACAGCGGTGATTTCATATCAGGGCAAGGATTACAGCTACAAAAAGTTTTCCTACTATATTATGAATAAGCCCAAGGGAGTTATTACTGCTACTGAGGATGCCAAGGAGCAGACAGTTATGGATGTGTTTTATGGCCAGGTACCTGATGCACCAAGAGGCCTCTCTCCAGTAGGTCGTCTTGATAAGGACACCACAGGACTGCTACTTATTACCAATAATGGGCAGCTTGCACACGATATGCTTTCTCCAAAAAAGCATGTTGATAAGACATATTTTGTCACGATGGATGGAGAGCTGACCAGTGATGATGTGGAGGCTTTGGAAACAGGAGTTAGGATTGGCGAAGGAGAACTTACAGCTCCAGCTGCTGTTGAATATAATGGAGGCAATACCTGCAACATTACCATTCATGAGGGGAAGTTCCATCAGGTCAAAAGAATGTTTTTTGCAGTAGGCAGACAGGTGGTGGATTTAAAGAGGACAGCCTTTGGCAGTCTTACACTTGATGAAAGCCAGTTGCCTCTAGGGACAGTGCAGGAAATAAGTGAAAGTAATATAAGCTAGATTTAACAGTAGCTTTAGATGACGTAAAATTGCTGATAAGTTTTAGTTGACGATTGGCCAAACAAGTTTTATTATATTTCCAACGAGGGGTTTCGGAATTTAAAGCGATAAAGCGAGAAAGTAAAAATCCAAATAAAATGGGGATGGATTTTTAGGGTTACTAGGAGGAAAAGACTATGAAGAAGAAAGCTCTTAGCTTGGCACTTTGTGCCGCTATGGCAACCTCATTATTTGTAGGTTGTGGAAACAAGGGAGCGGAAGGCTCAGAAAACGTTGATACATCAGGAGAACTCACTTGGAGAATTGGTGGTATTGGACCAGTCACAGGTGGTGCAGCTCAGTATGGTCAGGGCGTTAAGAATGCTATCCAGCTTGCTGTTGACGAAGTAAACGAGGCTGGTGGTATTAATGGATATAATATTTCATTTAACTTCCAGGATGATGAGGCAGATCCACAGAAGGCAGTTAATGCTTACAACACACTTAAGGATTGGGGCATGCAGATTCTTGAAGGTACAGTTACATCTGGTGCCTGTGCAGCTGTTTCTAACGAGACATATGCAGACAGAATCTTCCAGATTACACCATCTGCATCTTCAACAACTGTAACAGAGGGACATGACAACACATTCCAGATTTGTTTCTCAGATCCTAACCAGGGTACTGTTTCAGCAGACTACATTGCTGACAACAAGCTTGGAACCAAGATTGGTGTTATCTATGATAGCTCAGATCCATATTCATCAGGTGTTTACCAGAACTTTGCAGCAGAGGCTCAGGCAAAGGGTCTTGATATCGTAGCAGCAGAGGCATTTACAGCTGATTCAAAGACAGATTTCACAACACAGCTTCAGAAGTGTAAGGATAAGGGAGCAGATTTATTATTCCTTCCATTCTATTACACAGAGGGTTCAATCGTTCTTACACAGGCAGACAAGATGGGATATGCTCCTACAATGTTTGGTGTAGACGGTTTCGACGGACTTCTTGGTGTTGAGAACTTTGACGTAAGCTTAGCAGAGGGTGTATATCTTCTTACACCATTCGCAGCTGACGCAGAGGATGAGGCAACAAAGTCATTTGTTTCTAAATACAAAGAGCAGTTTGGTGATACTCCAAACCAGTTTGCAGCTGATGCTTACGATGGAATCTACATCTTAAAGGAAGCTATCGAGGCAGCAAACCTTACACCAGAGGCTTCAAACGAAGAGATTTGTGACGCTTTAGTTGCAGGTATTCAGAATGTTAATTACAATGGTCTTACAGGTGACAACATGACATGGAACGATTTAGGTGAAGTGTCTAAGGCACCAAAGGCTGTCATCATTAAAGATGGCGGATATGTATCTGTAGAATAATAATTTTAAACGCAGTACATCAAAGGCGATGTAGAGCCATCCCTAAGGACTACTCCTGGGGATGCTTTGCATCGCAATATTATTTTTTGAAAGAGAGTTTTTAGTTATGGGATTTTTAACCTATCTGATTAACGGATTGAGTTTAGGAAGCGTATATGCCATCATAGCCCTGGGTTACACCATGGTCTATGGTATTGCCAAGATGCTTAACTTTGCTCACGGGGATGTTATTATGATTGGCGCATATCTTGTGTTTATGTGCACTTCCAACGCTGGTATGCCGGCTATTGTTTCTATTGTTATTGCGATGGGATGTTGTACAATTCTTGGAATGATTATAGAAAAGATAGCCTACGCACCACTTAGAAAGGCTACTAATTTGGCAGTTCTTATTACAGCCATTGGCGTCAGCTATTTCTTACAGAACATGGCATTATTGATATTTGGGTCAAACCCAGTATCTTTCACTTCAGTAATCCCATGGGAAGGACTTTCATTTGCAGGCGGACAACTTAAGATTACCGGAAATGCTTTAATCACTATCGTGGTTTGTCTTGTAATCATGGTTGTACTTATGTGGTTTGTTAAGAATACAAAGCCAGGTCAGGCAATGCGTGCGGTATCAGAGGACAGAGATGCAGCAGTATTAATGGGTATCAATGTCAATGCGACTATTTCCCTTACATTTGCAATAGGTTCAGGACTTGCTGCGATAGCAGGAGCTTTACTTTGCAGCTCTTATCCATCACTTACTCCATACACAGGCTCAATGCCAGGTATCAAGGCATTTACAGCGGCTGTATTTGGTGGTATCGGCTCTATTCCAGGAGCTTTAATTGGTGGACTTTTACTTGGTATAATCGAGATTCTCGCTAAGGCTTATATTTCAAGCCAGTTGGCAGATGCGATTGTATTTGCAGTACTTATTATTGTTTTATTAGTGAAGCCTACAGGTATTTTAGGCAAACAGATTAAAGAGAAAGTGTAGGTGGAAAATATGAAAAAGATAAACAAGCTTGCACTTTTTGCAAACAAATCAAACCAAAGATTATTTACAACTATTCTTGTAATATTAGTTTTATATGTACTTATGACAATCCTTGATGGTACAGGCAATCTCAGCTCACTTATGAAGGGACTTCTTGTACCGGTATGTGCCTATTCACTTGTGGCAGTAGGCCTCAACCTCTGCGTTGGATATTTAGGAGAGCTTTCTCTTGGTCATGCAGGATTCATGTGTGTTGGTGCCTTTTCATCAGCATTTTTCTCAAAGGCATTTGTAGGAATTATTCCAGATGTTCCTAGATTTATTCTTTCACTTTTAATCGGTACAGCTCTTGCTGCTTTATTTGGATTCCTTATTGCAATTCCTGTACTTAGACTTAGTGGAGACTATCTGGCAATTGTTACTCTGGCCTTTGGCGAGATTATCAAAAACGTAATCAACGTATTATATGTGGGTGTAGATTCACAGGGCCTGCATTTTTCAATGAAGGATATGATGTCTCTTGGCATGGAGCCAGGCGGCAAGATTATCATTAACGGTGCGCAGGGAGTCACTGGTACACCACGTCAGTCTACATTTACAATCTCGGTTGTATTGTTGTTGCTGGCAATTGTTATCACATACAATTTTGTTAATTCAAGAACTGGTAGAGCAGTTAAGGCTATCCGCGACAATCAGATTGCCGCAGAGACAGTTGGACTTCCTATCACAAAGTATAAGCTTATCGCATTTACGTTATCAGCAGCTATCGCTGGTGTAGGTGGAGTGCTTTATGCTCACAACATTAGCTCACTTACAGCTACAACCAACACATTTGGTTACAATATGTCTATCATGATTTTGGTATATGTAGTATTAGGTGGAATCGGAAGCTTCTCTGGCTCTATCATTGCAGCAACTATACTTACATTGCTTCCAGAGATGCTTAGAGGACTTTCAAACTACAGAATGCTTATTTATTCAGTAGTTCTTATTATGCTCATGTTATTTAACTGGGCACCAGGCATTCTCAAGTGGAGAGAGGCTCACGGACTCAAGAGCTTCAAGTCTTTACTTAAAGCTAAAAACACAAAGGAGGTGCAGTAATGGGCTTACTAGAAGTTACTAATCTTGGCATTTCCTTCGGTGGACTTAGAGCCGTAGATGAATTTAACATTTCAATTGAAAAGGGCCAGCTTTATGGCTTGATCGGCCCTAACGGAGCAGGTAAGACTACAGTTTTCAACATGCTCACAGGCATATACAAGCCTACAGATGGCAAAATATTTCTTGATGGAGTTGACATCACAGGCAAGAGAACTGCCGATATCAACAAGGCAGGTGTAGCCAGAACATTCCAGAATATCAGACTTTTTGGAGATCAGTCAGTATTAGATAACGTTAAAATCGGTTTACATAATTCTTTTGAATACAGCACTGCTATAGGTATCTTTAGATTGCCTAAGTATTTTGCTACAGAAAAGAAGATGGATGAAAGGGCGTTAGAAATCCTTTCTGTATTTGGTCTTGATAAGGATGCAGATGTACTTGCATCTAATCTTCCTTATGGAAAGCAGCGTCAGCTGGAAATCGCAAGGGCGCTTGCTACCAATCCAAAGCTTCTTCTTTTAGATGAGCCGGCAGCAGGTATGAATCCAAACGAGACCAAGGATTTGATGAATACAATCGCCCTCATCCGCAAAGAGTTTGATGTAACAATTTTACTTATTGAGCACGACATGAAGCTTGTATCAGGTATCTGTGAAGAGCTTACTGTACTCAATTTTGGACGAGTATTATCTCAGGGTGAGACAAGCGCAGTTTTGAATGACCCAGAGGTTATCAAAGCATACTTGGGCGAATAAAGTTTTCCCGATAAACATGAGGTGAAAAATGTTAGAAATAAAAGATTTAAAGGTAAATTATGGAATGATTCAAGCCTTAAAGGGAATCAGTTTTGAGGTTAATGAAGGAGAGGTTATCGCTCTTATCGGTGCAAATGGTGCCGGCAAGACAACTACCCTTCAGACTATCTCGGGAATGCTTACTCCAACATCAGGCGAGATTCTTTTACATGGTACAGATATAACCAAGGTTCCGGGCCACAAAATAGTATCCATGGGACTTGCTCATGTACCTGAGGGACGCCGTGTTTTCCCTGGATTAACAGTGCTTGAAAACTTAAAAATGGGGGCTTATACTAGAAGTAACAAGAGTGAAATCGCTGATACATTAGAGAAGGTTTACGAGAGTTTTCCTAGATTAAAGGAGCGTCAAAACCAGCTTGCAGGTACACTTTCAGGTGGAGAGCAGCAGATGCTTGCAATGGGACGTGCCCTTATGAGCAAGCCAAGTATTGTGCTTATGGACGAGCCATCAATGGGACTTTCACCAATCTATGTAGACGAGATTTTCAATATCATCCAGTCTATTTCAGATGCTGGCACCACAGTTCTTCTTGTAGAGCAGAACGCAAAAAAGGCCTTGGCAATAGCTGACAGAGCCTATGTACTTGAGACAGGAAATATTGTTCTTTCCGGGGATGCCAAGACTCTTATGAACGACGATGCTATCAAGAAAGCATACTTGGGTGAATAACAACTGTTAGTTCTTTGGATGATATGTCAACCAAATTATTTTTGGGGAGGTTTTCATCATGGGAGAAGACAAGAAACTGGTTATTGCAGTGGCTAGAAGCTATGGGTCAGGCGGCCTTACTTTAGCCAAGAAGCTGGGAAAGGAACTGGGGCTTCCAGTTTACGACAGAGAGATTCTTCGAATGGCATCTGATCAAAGTGGTATCAATGAAGAGTTGTTTGGCCAGGTGGATGAGCATGTTCGCAAGATTATCTTATCTGCCAAGGGCAAGTACAAGGGCTTGCCACTTACGCCAGAGTATGCAGCATTTACTTCTGATGACAATCTGTTTGAGTTGCAGGCGGATGTTATCAAGCGAATAGCCAATACGCAAAGTTGCATCTTTGTAGGTCGCTGTGCAGATTATATTTTGCGAGACAGACCTTATGTGTTATCACTTTTCTTCTACGCATCCGAGGATGACTGCTTAGAGCGACTTCGCAAGCAGGTCAGCGGCACAGACGAAGAGCTGATAAAGCGAATGCACGACATTGATAAGCACCGCGCTGACTACTATCGCTACTATACAGGCCGTGATTGGAACGATGCTAGAAACTACGATTTCTGCCTGGATACAGGAGTGATGGACTACGACAAGTTGGTGGAGGTTGTTAAATCCTATATACAAATTAAAAACAGTTAATATTTAAACTTATTCTTTCAAAAAATAGGCGCCGTCTTTATCATGACGACGCCTAAAATATTTGTGATTTTAAATGTTGAAAAACAACTCTTTATTTACAATGAAAAACTACTGTAAATCATTTGCAATATCGATGTTTTCGCCTGTAATACCAACCCATGCACCGTCTTTTGCTTCAGATGACTCTGAGTGAGCAAGGAGCCATTTATTGGTAGCAGTTAAAAGCTTGTCCTCCTGATTGTCAGCAGTAAACTCTGGCTTTCCTACGTTTGTACCCTTTGGAAGTCCTACGAGTACCTGGAAACCGGAATCCTTATGAGCCTGACATGGAGCGTAGTGAAGAGCTGTAGCATATACTTCAATCATAACGCCCTTTGGACATAAGAATGCTTTAACCTTGCTTGAATCAATTTTGTGATCAACAATATCTTCGCGCTTTGCAAGAAGAAGGATGAAATCTGTTGCGCCCATGTTGATTTCGCTTGAACGATGATACTCAAGACAGTTAAGCTTTGTGTTGTGGCCGTTGCACCAACCGAATTGCATTGGAGAACCACCGAAGAGAGAATTTGTAATTTTATCAGCTGCAGCTAAAGACTGAAGAGCCTTCTCCTCTGCAACATAATCTGTGCCTTCTGGAACAGGTGTCTTATCTCTAAGTGCTTCCATGATTTCCTTTTTTTCTGCTTCATACCCCTCAATGATTCTACCGAAGTTTGTAAATTCAGAATCTGTAACATTATAAATTTTCATAATTAGCCTCCTTAAACTATATATAAGAAATTATACAATGTATAAAGGATTTCCACTTATAGATAATTAGCTAAAAAGGGGCAAAAAATTGATTGTTTGATAAGAAAGATTAGATTTTATGCTGATATAGAAAAGATTTTAGATGATATTAAGGTGATATTCGAGTATGATTATTATGAGTAAATTTCATCAATAGAGATTAGGAGAAATTAACTAGAAATGAACCTAAAAGTTTTAAAGACGTTAGAATATGACAAAATAATTGCCAGACTTTCGGAGCTTGCCACAAGTGAATCAGGCAAGCTTAGATGTCAGCAGCTTTTGCCAATCAACGATATAGAGGAAATAAAGATTATGCAGCAGGAGACGGCCTGTGCATTTAATCGTCTAGTGAAGTTTGGAGACATCAGCGTAAGCGGCACCACAGACCTGCGACCTTCGTTGGCAAGGCTTGAGCTTGGCTCTTCCCTAACCATAGAGGAAATACTTGCTGTTGCTGCAGTTTTAGAGGTAACTAAGCGAGTAGCTGCTTATGGTAAGCAAATGGAAGAGGAGGATGCCCTTTCATTTTATTTTAATGGCTTATCACCAGAGGTTGCCATTTTAAATGAGATACGTCGTTGCATCATTGATGAGGAGACTATCGCTGATGATGCCAGCGTTGCGCTTTTTGATATTAGAAAGGGTATGCAGCGCACCAACGAAAAGATTAAAAGTGTAATGAATTCACTTTTGAATAATACAACTACACGAGGCTACCTGCAGGAGCCGGTGGTTACTGTGCGTCAGGGCAGATATTGTTTACCTGTTCGCTCAGATTACAAATCCAGAGTTCCGGGAATGGTTCATGACCAGTCGTCTACAGGTTCAACATTTTTCATTGAGCCAATGCAGGCGGTAGATTTGAATAATGAGCTAAGAGAGCTACAGGTGCGTGAGCAGGACGAAATCGAAAAGATCCTTGCCATTATTTCCAACAAGATTGCAGAGTCTTCTGAGGGGATTATTCGCAATTTCCAGCTTTTAACTGAGATTGATTTCATCCTTTCAAAGGGCCGTTATGCAGTGGAGTTAAATGCCTCAAGCCCGGAATTCAATGAGGATGGAATCATTAATTTGCGTGGAGCACGTCATCCGCTTCTGGACCCTGAAAAGGTTGTTGCTACTGACATCAAGCTGGGAGAAGATTACAATCTCTTGCTTGTTACCGGACCAAACACTGGTGGTAAGACTGTATCGCTAAAGACCTGCGGCCTGCTTACTCTTATGGCTCAGGCGGGCCTTCATATTCCTGCAAAGGACAGAAGTCAGATTGCCATTTTTGATGATGTATATGCAGACATTGGCGACGAGCAGTCGATTGAGCAGTCTCTATCAACATTCTCATCTCATATGGTAAACATTGTCCACATTTTGGAAGCAATAAACAGTGGAAGCTACGCCCACGAGACAGAGGAGTTAATTGAAAAGAACAAGATAGACCTGCATCATTCAAAGGTTATCTATGGCTCCAAGAGCGAGGTTAAGGTTCCTCAGTTTTTGATTTTAATTGATGAGCTTTGTGCAGGTACGGATCCAAAGGAAGGCGCTGCGCTGGCCCAGTCTATTTTGGATAGATTGCATACCCTTGATGTCAGGACCATGGCCACCACTCACTATAGCGAGTTAAAGGTATATGCCCTATCCACAGATGGGGTTGAGAACGCATCTTGCGAGTTTTCACTTGAGACACTTAGTCCAACTTACCGTCTAATCACAGGTGTTCCGGGAAAATCCAACGCCTTTGCCATTTCTTCAAAACTTGGCATTCCTTGTGAGTTAATTGAGGATGCGAAGGGTAGATTGTCAGAAAATGACAAGTCTTTTGAGGATTTGATGGTGGATTTGGAGCAAAAGCGTCATGAAGTTGAGGAAAATGCAGCAAAAGCTGCATCAGATTTGGCCGAAGCTGAGAAGAAATTAGCCAATGCAACAGCCAAAGAAGAGAAAATAAAATCCCAGAGAGAGGAATTAATCCGTCAGGCTCACGAGGATGCAGCTGCAATTCTTCAGGAGGCAAAGGATATTGCCGATGAAACCATTCGAGACTTTAACAAGTTTGGAAAGGGCGGCGGTAATATCTCTGCCATGGAGGCAAAACGACAGGCCCTTGGCAAAAATATTAATAAATCCAAGAGTAAAGCCAAGGAAGAAAAGAAGGTTGAGGAAAATCACAATGTGCCAACCAACCTTCACGTAGGCGACAAGGTCAAGGTACTTTCAATGAACCTTACAGGTCAGGTATGTACCGCACCAAACGCCAAAGGTGATGTGACAGTACAGATGGGTATAATGAAATCCACTGTCAATATTAAGGACCTTGTGCTTATTGAAGAAGAGGACAAGTTTGTACCAAAGAAGGGCACCAGAGTCAAGAACATGACTTATGGTGGATTCAACAAAGCAGCATCCATTTCTCCGGAAATCAACCTGCTTGGATGCACAGTCGATGAAGGCATTGCGAAGCTTGAAAAATACCTGGATGATGCATATATCAGCCACCTTACTTCCGTGCGAGTGGTACATGGTAAAGGCACCGGAGCATTACGAAATGGAGTGCATCAGTACTTGCGAAAGAATAAAAACATCGCAGAATTCCACCTGGGAGAATTTGGCGAAGGCGATGCAGGCGTCACTATAGTTACATTTAAGTAAATAAAAATGAGGCTTCCTGAGAAAAGTCTTCCCCTTGGGGGCGAGAGAGGTCCGGGGGACAGATGAGGGGAAAATAAAGATTTAGAATAAAACCCAATTATGAAAAAATAGGAATAAGGAAATTCCCCGGAGACAAGATGTCCCGAAGGGACAGATGAGGGAAACCTCAGAACTATTTGATTACAACATACATATCCTATATAATTAAAAGAAGTTTTTGCAGCGTAAGCTGCCTGTCTGCTCGGCAGACTTAGATTGGAGAATACATGAAATACATTAACACCCTCAAAGAGGGAGACAGAGGAACAGAGACTTATCTTTGCAAGAAAAAGACACAGGGCATTTCAAAGACTGGAAAGGCTTTCGAATCCCTGACACTATGTGACAAAACAGGTACTATCGATGCCAAGATTTGGGATGTGGATTCCGAGGGCATCAGCGACTATGATGAGCTTGATTTCATCACAGTTACAGGAGATATTACAAGTTGGAACGGTGCGTTACAGTTTAATATAAAGCGTCTTCGTCAGGCCAATCCAGGAGAATTTGAAATCACAGACTATATTCCTGCCAGCAAAAAAGATATTGGCGTTATGTGGTCTGATTTGACTAAGCTTATCAACTCAGTAAAGGCTCCATACATGAAGGCTTTACTTAACAAATATTTTGTAGAGGACAAGGATTTCATTGAGCAATTCAAGTCCCACTCAGCAGCCAAGTCTGTACATCACGGGTTTACAGGTGGATTGCTAGAGCATACATTGTCAGTGGCTACCAACTGTGATTTCTACAGTAAGCAATATCCATTCTTAGATAGAGATTTACTTATCACAGCAGCTATTTTCCATGATATAGGAAAGGTGCGAGAGCTTTCGGAGTTCCCTCGCAACGACTATACGGACGAAGGCCAGCTTTTAGGTCACATCTATGTTGGTGCCAACATGCTCGACAGAGCAATTGATGATATAGAGGGATTCCCAGAGGTCAAGAGAAAAGAGCTTTTACACTGTATCCTTTCTCATCATGGAGAGCTTGAGTTTGGTTCACCAAAGAAGCCTGCTATTGCAGAGGCAATCGCCCTTTCATTTGCAGATAATTTGGATGCTAAGCTTGAGACAATCTACGAGGCCCTTGAGAATGTTGATGAAAACAATTTAACATGGCAGGGATTTAATCGCCTTCTTGATTCAAATATTCGTAGAACAGGAAAGAATTAATGAACAAAAACGATATTGTAAGATTAACAATAGAAGATATGTCCCTTGAGGGGGCTGGAATTGGTCACACTGATGGTGTGACCATTTTTGTCAAAGATGCCGTTGTAGGTGATGAGTGCGATGTAATTATCACCAAGGTGAAAAAGACATATTGTTTTGCCACGGTAAAAGAGGTTGTGAAGTCCTCACCATACAGAGTGGAGCCGGCCTGCCCTAATGCTCGCCAATGCGGTGGCTGTCAGATAATGCAGATTGATTACAGCAAGCAGCTGGAGTTAAAGGACAATATTGTAGCCAATAATCTGGTAAAAATAGGGGGCTATGACAGAGCCTTTGTAGATTCTATTCGCCAGCCAATACTTGGTATGACAGAGCCTCTTCGCTATAGAAACAAGGCCCAGGTCCCTGTAGGAAAAGATAGAGATGGAAACATAATCGCCGGATTTTATGGTGCAAGAAGCCACAGAATAGTTCCAACGGAGGACTGTAAGCTATGCTCTAAAAAGAGTATGGATATCGTATATGCGGTAATAGATTATATGAAGGAATGCGGCGTAGAACCTTATGATGAGACCAGCGGAAAGGGCTTGATTCGTCACGTGTTAGTGCGGGAAGGCAAGGCAACAGGAGAGACCATGGTTTGCGTAGTGGTAAATGGAGACAAGCTTCCAAAAGTGGATTCTCTGATTTCGCATATACGAACTGTAGAGTCGGAGCTGGCCTCACTTGTCCTCAACATTAACACTAGACGGGATAATGTTATCATGGGCTTTGAGACCAGGGTGTTATACGGCAAGGAAGCAATTCGGGATAATATTACTTTGGAAAATGGAGATACCATTTCCTTTGATATCAGTGCCAATTCCTTCTATCAGGTCAATCATGATCAGATGGAAAGGTTATATAGCAGGGCTTTAGAGTATGCAAATTTGCATGGCACAGAAGAGGTGTGGGATCTTTACTGTGGTATAGGTACAATTTCTCTTTCCATGGCAAAGCATGCCGGGCGTGTAATTGGAATAGAGGTAGTGCCTCAGGCTATTGAAAATGCCAAGGCCAATGCTAAGCTCAACGGCCTTGAAAACACAGAGTTTTATTGTGGTGAGGCAGAGGTGGTTTTGCCTGAGATATATGAAAAGATGTCTCACCCGGATGTAATCATGGTTGACCCACCACGAAAGGGTTGTGATAAGAAGGCTCTTGATACAATGATTGCCATGGCACCATCCCGAATCGTCTATGTCAGCTGCGATAGTGCAACCTTAGCAAGAGACTTAAAGCACTTGGAAGAAAACGGATATCAACTGCAAAAGTACACTGTTTGCGACCAGTTCGGCCACACCTGCCACACAGAAACAGTGGCATTGATGCTTGACAACCGTTTAATCATTAACTAAAATCAAATCAATTGAATAGCTATCTTCAGGGCAGGGTGCAATTCCCTACCGGCGGTAAAGCCCGCGAGCCGTAAGGTATGATTCGGTGAAACTCCGAAGCCGACAGTATAGTCTGGATGAAAGAAGATGATTACGACAACTATGCCCTGAGAATATTTATGTTCTCAGGGCTTTTTTCTTTATCAGGAATGATATTAAAACCTCCTGGTAAAGTGAGCGTTCCAGCTTAATCAGAGATTTATAAATTCTGAAAAGGCTTATAAAATCTTTTGATGGAATTTAACTTTAAGGTGAAATTAGTTGTGAGTATTGAAATGTCTTGGATAGTTTATATTCAAGGCATTTTTTGTTTTACTGGGGAGTTAGCTTGTAATCTTTTTAAAAAGAAAAGTGACAATCAATTTATTTGATTCAGCTAGTTTAAACTCGGAGGTGATAATGTGAATGATGAATATTACATGCAACGTGCTATTGAGTTGGCCAAGAAAGGGGCAGGCTTTGTAAACCCAAATCCAATGGTCGGTGCTGTAATAGTAAAGGACGGAAAGATAATAGGCGAAGGCTACCATCAAAGGTATGGTGATTTACACGCGGAGAGAAATGCATTAAAAAATTGCACTGAAAACCCGGAGGGGGCAACAATCTATGTGACTTTAGAGCCATGCTGCCACTACGGAAAGACACCACCTTGTACTGAGGCCATTATTGAAAAAAAGCTGGCCAAAGTGGTGATTGGAGCAATGGATGCAAATCCTTTGGTTGCAGGAAAGGGTGCAAGGATTTTGCAGGACCATGGTATCGAAGTGGTTTCCGGAGTTCTGGAAGATGAATGTGTAAAAATGAACCGGGTATTTTATAAATATATCACCACAAAAGAGCCTTATGTAGTTATGAAATATGCAATGACAGCTGATGGCAAGATAGCAACAAGGACAGGTGAGTCAAAGTGGATAACTGGAGAAAAAGCCAGAGAAGCTGTTCATAAAACACGAAACGACCTTTCTGCAATTATGGTAGGCGTGGAAACAGTAATCATGGATGATCCACTACTAACATGTAGACTTGATGAAAAGTGCATTAATCCGGTTAGAATTATCTGTGATAGCTGTCTTAGAACTCCTATCGATTCCAAGGTGGTGAGAGATGCAAGCGATACAAGAACAATAATAGCAACCACATGTGAGAGTCAGGAGCGTATACGTATATACGAAGAAGAAAACTGTCAGGTGCTAAAGGTTCCGTCTAAGGATGGCAAGGTTGACTTAAAAGCCCTGATGAAGCTTCTTGGTGAAATGGAAATCGACAGTGTTCTTTTAGAGGGAGGCGGAACATTAAACTATAGCGCTATAACAGCGCAGATAGTGGACGAGGTGCAGATATATATGGCACCCAAAATATTTGGAGGAAATGCCAAGTCTCCAGTGGAAGGAATAGGGGTAGAGCATCCTGCAGATGCAGTGGAGCTTGTGCCAATTAATATTCAAATGATAGGGGATGACATCCTGATAGAAAACGAGGTGAAATACGGATGTTCACTGGAATTGTAGAAGAAATAGGAACCATCAAATCGGTGGTTAGAAACAGTAGTAAAAGCCAGATTGTTATCGGCGCGGCAAAGGTCCTTGAAGATGTTAACCTTGGTGACAGCATTGCGGTAAATGGCGTCTGTCTAACGGTTGTTGAAGCAACAAAAAGCCAGTTTACAGTTGATGTTATGAACGAGACCTACAGCCGTTCCAGTCTGGGAGATTTGCGAATTGGAAGTCCTGTGAATCTGGAACGTGCCATGGCAGCAAACGGCAGGTTTGGCGGCCATATAGTGTCAGGGCACATTGATGGAGTGGGCCGTATAAAGGCTACCAGACGTGAGGGAAATGCAGTCTGGTATGAGGTGGCGGCCCCAAAGGAAATTTTAAATGGAATAGTTGAAAAAGGCTCAATTGCAATAGATGGAATTAGTCTTACAGTTGCAAAGCTTACAACTGCAAGCTTCAGTGTTTCAATTATTCCACACACACTTGAGCAAACCATTCTTAAGGATAAAAGACCTGGAGCTTTGGTTAATCTTGAAAACGACATAATAGGTAAATATATCCGTAAATACGAAATGGAGGGTATAAATGAAAGAATTAGTTGAAAAGGCTTTGGCTGATTTAAAAGCCGGCAAGATGATTATTGTAATCGACGATGAAAACAGGGAAAACGAAGGAGACTTAATATGTGCAGCAGAGTTTGCCACCACGGAAAATGTTAATTTCATGGCAAGCAAGGCTAAGGGGCTAATCTGCATGCCAATGAGCAGTGAAATAGCAGATGAATTGGGATTTTTCCCAATGGTGCAGGTAAATACGGACAATCACGAAACCGCATTTACGGTATCAATAGATCATGTAGACACCACCACAGGAATCTCGGCAGAGGAACGGGGTCTTACTGCCAGAATGGTAGTCACTGCAGGAAGCAGTGCAAATGATTTTAGAAGACCGGGCCATATGTTTCCGCTGGTTGCAAAGGATGGTGGCGTTATAGTGCGTCAGGGCCATACAGAGGCGACAGTTGATTTGATGAAGCTGGCAGGTTTAAGGGAGTGCGGCTTGTGCTGTGAAATAATGGCAGAAGATGGAACAATGATGCGAAGGCAGGAACTTAGAGAGTTTGCTGAGGAGCATGATTTGACATTGATTACAATTGCCCAGCTGCTTGAGTATAGAAAAATTTATGATGCCATTGTGGAGTGTGTTTCTATAGCAAAGATGCCAACGAAATATGGGGATTTCATGGCACACTGCTATATCAACAAAATCAATGGCGAGCATCACATAGCCTTGGTTAAAGGTGACATCGCAGATGGAAGTGATGTGCTTTGTCGAGTTCACTCAGAGTGCCTTACAGGTGATGTTTTTGGCTCCATGAGATGTGACTGCGGTCAGCAGCTTCAAAGAGCAATGGAAATGATAGCTGAAGAAGGTAGGGGAATCCTTCTTTACATGCGTCAAGAGGGCCGAGGAATTGGCCTTGTAAACAAGCTTAAGGCATACAAGCTACAGGATGAAGGTATGGATACTTTGGATGCAAATATAGCACTTGGTTTCCCAGGAGACCTTAGAGAATACTACGTTGGAGCCCAGATACTCAGAGACTTAGGAGTACATTCGCTTAATCTTTTGACCAATAATCCAGACAAGATTTATCAGCTGTCAGATTATGGAATGGAGATTTCTAGAAGAGTTCCAATCGAAATAGAAGCAAACAAGTTTGACGTATTTTATTTGAAAACAAAAAAAGCAAGAATGGGTCACATTCTTGAGGTGTAGGAGGACAATATGAAAGTTTACGAAGGAAAGTTAGTATCGAAGGACATTAAGGTAGGTGTGGTGGTTGCACGTTTTAACGAGTTTATCACCTCAAAGCTTTTGGGCGGAGCATTGGACGGCCTCAAGCGAGAAAATGTTAAAGAGGACGACATTGATGTGGCATGGGTTCCGGGAGCATTTGAGATTCCTCTTGTGGCGCAGAAGATGGCACAATCAGGAAAATATGATGCAGTAATCTGCCTGGGAGCTGTTATCAGAGGCGCTACTTCACACTATGATTATGTGTGTGCTGAGGTTTCAAAGGGCATTGCTCAGGTTAGCCTTGCAGCAAAAATACCAGTGATGTTTGGAGTACTTACAACAGATACAATCGAGCAGGCGGTAGAGCGTGCCGGTACTAAGGCAGGCAACAAAGGCTTTGAGTGTGCTCAGGGTGCAATTGAGATGGTTAATCTTATGAAAGCGTTAGACAAGTAAAAGCTTCACAAACATTTCACAAAATATGTACTAAATTACACAGATTAGAATTAAATTTTGAAATATAATAACAATGGTGAGTAATAATTAGCAGATATAGGGATTAAGGTAGTTTAAACAATAAAATATAACTTTAAGGAATAATCTGATGAATATTTTTAGCAGATTTATAAAAGTTTATAGAGAGGAAAACGAGATGATTCGTGAGTACTTTCGCGATTGTTTAAAGATCATAGACGAGAACAATCTATACATGCTTAGGAAAACCTGTATGTATATCTCTATGGTCTACTTAGTTATGTTTGGAATAGCATATCTGATGCTGCCTGATTTTAAAATTTCTTTTTCGTATCTGACTTTGATACCGCTTCTGATTATTTATTTCAACGTCAACTTGTATGTCATTAAACATCAGGGTGAAATCAGCACAGCAAAAACTGCGGCAATATGCTGCACATTCTACTTTTGGCTGGGTGTAGTATTGTCTCTTATGGATGTTGTGGCATCACCAAATACTCAGGCAATATGGTTACCAATTGCTGTCCTTGTATTTCCAATGATTTATATAGACAGGACCTACAAGTATTGCTTTGAAGAGTTTGTAGTGCTGGCGATTATGTTGGTAATGTCCTATTTCTACAAGACATACGAAATGTTCATTTTGGACGCCCACACAGCTGTGTCAGTGTACATCGTCTCATTACTGTCAGCTCACATTGTACTTGTGATGCGAAGCCGTGAGACTCTGGCAATGACAGAGCTTACCAGGCTAAGCTCCATGGACAAGCTTACCAAGGTCCTTAACAAAGGTGCTTTGCTTCAAAGGATAGACAGCTACTTTTTGCACAAGCCACCAGAGGAGCCATGTGCCATGTGCATTATTGACTTAGACGATTTTAAGCAGGTAAATGACAACCTGGGTCATAATATAGGTGACTTGCTGTTGGAGCAGGTGGGTAAGCTTTTAAATGAAAATTTCAGAGCTTACGATATTGTTGGAAGATATGGCGGCGATGAGTTTGTAGTTGTTATGCCGAGAATGGGTGATATAACAATCCTTCAGATGCGTTGCAAGACTCTTCAAATGTACATATCATCGATTAATTTTGACAACGACAAGCCATTTACTGCAAGTATAGGTGCAGTTGTAAATACAGGACTAAAGGACAGCGGCAAGATGTTTGCCATGGCGGACGATGCCTTGTACAAGTCCAAGATACAGGGCAAGAATTGTTGCACCACTTGGGTTTACGACGAGATGGAATTTAACAAACCTTTGATTTTGGCGGTGTGCATAGAACGTCACAATTGTCTCAATGAAATATATGGAGATGAAAATGATAAATTCCAGATTATAACTGCTTTAAACGATGATGATGCCCTGTGTCAAATAAGTCGCTATCATAGCTTGATTAGAGTGATTCTTTTGGAAGTTGACCAGGAAAATGGTCGAGGATTGCTGGTAGTCAAATATATGAAGAATCGAGAAAGCTTTGCAAGGATTCCGATTGTTGTTATTGCAAAGGATGAGGAGTCCTGCAAACAAGCCAAAAAACTTGGCGCTGACGAGGCTCTTATGAAAGACACCCCACCAGCAATTTACAAAAAGACAATCAATAAATTAATAGGTATTTAAGAAATATACATCGGCGGCCAGTATAACTGTGTCGCCTTTTTTTAATTGTAATTCGCCGATAGGCACCAATGCTTCACCGTCACGCATTACAACTGCAGGAGCAAAGTGATCTGGGCCGTGAATCTCTGAGATGGTAAGGCCGTCCCAGCAGTGCCCCTCTATGACGTTTACTGTGAGCATATCCACATGCTCGTCTCTGGCAAACTTGTTTAAAAGATTAACCCTTGCATAATGCTCAACGAAGCCGGCACTTATGATACCAGTTGGGATAGCAACAACGCCGACACCTAAAAAGGCTGTAACGATTGCCATCACTCGTCCTGCGTATGTGACAGGATAAATGTCTCCGTAGCCTACTGTAAGCAAAGTGGAAACTGACCACCAAACACCAGAGAAAGCATTTTCAAACTTATTTGGCTGCGCTGAATGCTCGGCATAGTAAATGCCGATAGAGCTGGCCAGCATAAGAATCATAACGATAATCATAGATGAAACAATCTGATTCCTCTTTTCTTTTATGACAGAAAAGATAACGGCGAAGGAATCGTATTGGTTGTTAATTCTAAACAGATGAAAGATTCTTATGACGCGAAGAATTCTAAATGCCACAAAGCCGGATAAAAAGAAGAAAGGCAAAATGGTAAGTAAATCTACAACACCATCATAGGAAACCAGAAATTTGGCAACAGCCTTGCCCTTTGGTAAATCAGGATACAAAAGGTCAGCTGTCCATATTCTAAGTGCGTATTCAATGGCAAAGATTATGATGGTTATCAGTGTAATGGCATTGAAAACAGGATAATATGGACTGAGATTTTTGTAGGTCAGCAATATCATCACCAGAATATTTGAAAGAATAGTTATGGTGATAAAAATATCAAAGATTCTACTAGGTAAATCCCCTTTGTTTCCAATTTGAATTATGTTAAAGACTCTTTCTTTCTTCAAAACTAAATGCCCCCAAAAGTTTATTTAAGCTTCAAACCGTAGAAATTTGCGATACCCGTAGCGTCTGCAACACCTAACTGCTGATACTGCTCAGGAGTGCTAAGGTGGTTGACTCTGTCTGAGTAGTTAGTACAGAAAGCGTGCTCAACAATAACGCAGGTCATATTAGCTGACTTGGACTGATTGATAAGTGCGTAAAAATCCCTTGGCGACCCATCAGGATAGGTGGCACCTGAAGAGTCCTTGGTGACAATACCTGTGCCGTTAGGACACTGCTTCCAGTTGTTTATATTAAGTCCTGTAGCTACAAGCTGGTCTAAGATGGACTTGCCAAGCTGCTGTCCCTTAGCGCACAAAGCTGGCTTGTAGCTTGGGTTTGGAATGATGACCTTTGCACCGTTTTGTGTGGTATCCAAATCAGGATCGTAATCATTGTGAAGGCTCACCAAAATATCAGCCTTTACAGACTTGGCATAGTCTACACGAGCTGAAAGGCAGCCTGCTTTAGAATTAGGGTCAGCCCCAAAAGGACATTCAAAGGTGGTTCGAGTCATGTAAACTGTGACGCCAGCATATTTTTCGAGCTCCTGCTTACAATAGTAAGCAATGTAAAGATTGGCGGTAGCTTCGTCGAAGTTTTCGTAGTGACAGCCTTCGTGAGTTGAGTCGTGACCTGGATCTAAAACTACCACTACATTTGGCTTGGCAGCGGCCTTACCTTTTTTAGCTTCAGAGATAGAAGTGTTGAAAAAGAAAACAGAAAAAGCTGTAACCAAACATAAAACGAAAGAAAGTAACTTTTTAAATTTAAAATACATGTGAGTAATCTCCTTGTGCAGGTTAATAAATTTTTGTAAATAACGAACTGTTTTAAGAGAAATCATAAAAAAGTTCAAAAGCAGAAATTACAAATTGTAATAACAGAAATATTTTAACATCTAGGTATTTTATTATCAAATATAGTTGACATAATAAGAATGAAGATGTACTATGTGTTCAAACTTTATAAAAGGTAGAGGTTGCAAAAGACATCAGTAGTTTCGATGATGGGGCTGGCCCAGTTGATTCGAGATGAAAGGGGATTTTGCCGAAAGAGAGCATTACCAGTAGGTGCTTGTCTTGGGCATACGGTCAATAGCTGTATGACTGTCATCTAATTAACAGATGGGGAGCTATCATGTATGTGAATTTATAAGCTAACCATTTATGGTTGGCTTTTTCTTATTTAATTAGGATTAGCATACTCCCTAATCATTTTTCAGAAGGAGGAAAAGTAATGAGTATTTTTACTGGCGCAGCAGTAGCAATCGTCACACCATTCAATGCAGATGGTTCAGTAAACTATGAAAAGCTTGATAACTTAATCGAGTATCAAATTAAAAACAGCACAGATGCAATCGTTATTTGTGGTACAACAGGTGAGGCATCTACACTTTCTCATGAGGAGCATTTAGATGTAGTTCGTCATTGTATTGAGACTGTTAACCATAGAGTACCAGTTATCGCAGGTACAGGTTCAAACAGCACAGAGACAGCTATTTATCTTTCAAAGGAGGCAGAGGCTGCCGGAGCAGACGCAGTTCTTCTTGTTACTCCATACTACAACAAGGCCACACAAAAGGGCTTGTATGTACACTTCAAGGATACAGCAGATGCAATTAACATTCCTTGCATCCTTTACAACGTGCCTTCACGTACAGGCTGCAACATCTTGCCAGAGACAGCAGTTAAGCTTGCAAAGGAAGTTAAGAATATCGTAGCCATCAAAGAGGCATCTGGTAACATCAGCCAGATTGCAAAGCTTTTACAGCTTGCAGATGGATGCATCGATGTATACTCAGGCAACGATGATCAGATTGTACCAATCATGTCACTTGGTGGAATTGGCGTTATCTCTGTTCTTTCAAACGTTGCTCCACAGCAGACACACGACATGTGCCAGGCTTGCCTTGACGGTGATTTCAAGAAGGCAGCAGCTATGCAGCTTAAGGCTTTACCTGTAATTGATTCACTTTTTGCAGAGGTTAACCCTATCCCGGTTAAGAAAGCACTAAATATTATGGGCTTTGGCGCTGGTCCACTTAGAAGACCTCTTACAGAAATGGACGAGGAAAAAGCAAAGGTATTAGAAGCAAATATGAAGGAATATGGAATTTGCTAATACAACAGCTTCATAATGTAGTATAATCTCCTTAGGTTTCTAAGGAGATTTTTTTTATGAAGAATATTAAATATTTAGTTTTGGACGTTGATGGCACCCTGACAGATGGGTGTGTTTATATGGGAGAGCAGGGAGAACTCTGCAAGGCTTTCAATATAAAGGACGGATACGGTATAGCACATCAGGCAATTCCAGCCGGTATTATTCCAGTGATTATTACAGGTCGTACAAGCAATATTGTTTTAAACAGAAGCAAGGAGCTTGGCATTACTGAGATTTATCAGGGTATAGCTGACAAGCTTGGCAAGCTCAATGAGATTTTGGCAAAGGCAGGCGATAGCCTTAATCAGTGCGCCTATATGGGCGACGACTTAAATGACCTTCAGGTTATGGATGCAATCAAGGCTTCAGGAGGGCTTGTTGGATGTCCCGCCGACGCAGTACCAGAAGTAATTGAAACAGCGGATTTCGTATCATCCAAGGACGGCGGACGAGGATGCGTGCGAGAGTTTATTGAGTATTTGGTGAGGTAAATGGAGAATAAAAGACTTGAAGTAACGGGCACAGGCCTAAAAGTGATAGCAGTGGTTACAATGCTTATAGATCATATTGCGTTTGCCGCCCAAGTAAATGGAATTTTTGATTATTATTATCCGGTATTAATGGCCAAGGGAATCAACCCGCAATTATTATATTGGATAATGCGTGGTATAGGTCGATTGGCATTTCCTATATATTGTTATCTATTGGTGGAGGGATTTTTTTATAGTAGGAATCTGCTGAAGTATGGATTAAGACTATTTGCTACGGCAATTTTTGCGGAGATTCCATTTGATTTGGTTTTAAAAAGGCAGATTTTTGATTTTACGAGCAATAACGTTCTTTGGGAACTGTTGCTTGGCCTTATAGTATTATATGTAATTAAATCTATTCAAAATTGGAAAGAACCTTTTGCGAAATCCAACAGGTCCACACAAGTAGCCAAGGTAGTGGCAGTGGTGACGGCAATAGCCTTGGGGATGATTCTTGCCCAAGTTTTAGGTTTAGATTATGGTTATACGGGAATCGCGTGTATTGTTACTATGTATTTGATGCATTCTGCCACAGACAAGGCTAGAAGCATAAAAGGATTTATTTATGGGGTTATATGGCTGACAGCTTTATCAAGCGTACTTGAAATTGTTGCTTTGATAGATGTTGTTCCACTATTTAATTACCAGGGGCGCAGAGGAAGGGATAGTAAGGCTCTTAGATGGTTTTTCTATCTGTTCTATCCGGTGCATCTTTGTGTGTTATACATAGTGGTGCAAATCATAATAAATTAGGGAGGTATTTATGAATACAAACGAACCAATCAGAGACGTGTCAAAGCTTGGCACACCAAAGACCTTAATTTTGGGACTTCAGCATTTGTTTGCTATGTTTGGAGCAACAATCCTGGTTCCAATTTTGGTCAACAACTATTTCAAAGGCGAAGGCCTTTCAATTCAAGTTACACTATTTTTCGCCGGTCTTGGCACATTGTTCTTTCATCTATGTGCAAAGCTTAAGGTCCCAGCATTTCTTGGGTCTTCATTCGCATTTCTTGGCGGATTCCACACAGTGGCAAATTTGAATACTGGTATTTTCAAAAACATGACAATGGGCGAGAAGCTTCCTTATGCCTGTGGTGGTATTGTTGTGGCTGGACTTCTTTATCTGATACTTGCTTTAATCATTAGATTCGTAGGTATCAAAAAGGTTATGAAGTTTTTACCACCAGTGGTTACCGGACCTATCATTATCTGTATCGGTCTTTCCCTTGCACCATCTGCTATTTCAAATGCTTCGCAAAACTGGATTCTTGCATTGATAGCACTTGCAGTAGTTGTCATCTTTAACATATGGGGAAAGGGAATGTTCAAGATTCTTCCAATTCTCATGGGTGTTATTATTTCCTATGCTTGCGCACTTATATTTAATGCAGCTGGTTTCACCAACGCAGATGGAAGTGCAATCCTTGATTTTGCAGCAGTTAAGCAGGCTTCATGGGTAGGCCTTCCAGATTTCTTTATCTGCAAGTTTAATGTTTCTGCAATACTTGTAATGGCACCAATCGCTATTGCAACTATGATGGAGCACATTGGTGATATGTCAGCCATCTCAGCAACTGTGGGAGAGGACTTAGTTACGGATCCCGGCCTTCACCGCACACTTATCGGCGATGGACTTGCTACATCACTTTCAGCATTCTTTGGTGGCCCTGCAAATACAACCTACGGTGAAAACACTGGTGTGTTGGAGCTTTCCAAGGTATACGATCCAAAGGTAATCAGAATCGCAGCTTTATACGCAATTGTCCTTTCCTTTATTCCAAAGGTTGCCGACATTATCGGCACTATGCCAGCGGCAATCGTAGGTGGAATTAGCTTCATGCTTTATGGTATGATTAGTGCAATAGGAATTCGAAATGTTGTTGAAAATCATGTTGATTTCACTCATTCAAGAAACCTTATCATCGCTGCAGTAATTCTTGTATGTGGTCTTGGTTTTGCAGATGGTATCACATTCACTGTTGGCACAACTGACATCACAATCACAAGCCTTGCAATCGCAGCAATCGCCGGTATTTTGTTAAATGCTATCATCCCTGGTAGAGATTACGAATACGGCAATCCAGAGCCTTATCATTTTGATAAGGACGGAATTTAAAGATGTTTTATTTCAAAGTAAAGCATCTGTTAGCCCTTTGTTTTAAACAACTTTAAATGGGGCGAACTTCCTTAAAAAGAAATTCTAGGAGGAATAGTTTTATGGAAAAACTCGAGAATGTAGTAGAGTTGACACACCCACTACTTCAACACAAAATTACAATGCTCAGAGACAAAAACACAGGTACAGCTGAGTTTAGAGCTTTAGTAGAAGAAATCGCTATGCTTGAGGCCTTTGAGGCTCTCAATGATTTACAGACAGTAGATGTGGAGTGCGAGACTCCAATCGAAAAGTGCATGGCTCCAGTAATCGCAGGCCGCAAGATGGCAATCGTGCCAATCCTTAGAGCAGGTCTTGGTATGGTAAATGGTATTCAAAAGCTAGTTCCAACTGCCAAGATTGGTCACATCGGTATGTACCGTG
>JAEEGK010005026.1_pt1 | contig 32058 bp, 19 predicted proteins | sample 8958771 | NCBI WGS metagenome assembly JAEEGK01 (sample SAMN16246547, study PRJNA631951) | gut metagenome | biome: gut microbiome; feature: rumen; material: SC-attached | host: Bos | place: Iran: Karaj | collected 2018-10
CTGCATCACTGCTTGAACCACCATTACCACAAACTAAAATCTTTCCGTTGTTTTTGAAGCAACTTTCTAAAAGGTTAATAGCTTTTTCAATATTCTCTTTTTGTGATTCCAATTCTGGATAACGTTCATAAAATGTTTTCATATCTTCTCCTAACAATATTCCTACTAATTATGAGTAGTCATCTATTTGTTCATTGAGCTTAGATGGAACAATCTTGCACACATCAAAATTAATTGAATTTTTCTTAACTGATTCTTTTACTTTCTTTTCCAGTAAATCCAAACAACGAGGATAAATACCGCCAATTACAACTATTTCTAGATTTAATAAATCTAGCATAATTGAAATTGTTTCGCCTAATCTATCTGCAACTTTGTCGAATATCTCTATTGCAACCTTGTCACCTTTTCTTGCTTCTTCGGCAATGTCCTTGGTAGTTAAAAGATTATATTTATGTAAGTTTGTTTCTTTATCTTTAATAAATTCTTTAGCCCAAATAGGAATGTTCCCGCCCGCAACAAAACCTTCTACAGATCCAATTTTTCCATAACCGATTGGACCGTTGTCACTAAGTCTAACATGACCAATTTCTCCGGCCATACCATTATTTCCGGTATATAGTTTTCCGTCTAAGATTAAGCCGCTTCCAAATCCAGTTCCGAAAGTTAAATATGCACCATTTTTATAGGTTTTTCCAGCACCAAATTTAAATTCTGCTAGTGCGCAAGCATCAGCATCATTCAAAAAATAGACACCGCAATTATATTTATCTTTTAAAACTTTAACTATTGGATAATTATCAAATCCTGGTAAGTGTGGAGGTTTAAGTAATAATCCGTTTTTAGTGTCTTGAGGTCCGCCTGTCGCTAATGAAATAACATCTACTTGATAACCGAATTCATTAACGCATTTAAAAATATTTTCCATCACTTCATCCGGACAATTCGGATTCGTTGAAAATGTTTTCTTTTCTATATTAGAAAAAGCGCCGTCAAAGTAAGCGTGTGTTACAGCAGTTTTAGTTCCGCCGACAGAAATACCAATAACACTATATTTTCTCATATATTGCGCCTGAGCTACTTTATTATTATAAATAAACTTTTCTTGTTTAGTTATCTTTTCATAATAAAAACCACCAATGTAGGTGGCTTTCACTAATTATTATCTTTTATCAATAGAGTATTTCGCTAACATACAACTATCGATGTGTTCTGTGTGGCGACCTCTAAATAAGTCTTTTGCTTCCTCTGGATTTCTTGCAAAGATATGTTCGAAACGCCTTGATCCTTTATAAGTATAAGCAATTACGTATTCGTTTTCTGGCATACTTTTCTCCTTTTATGAGAGTGTTCCGTATTGAGAAATTGCTTCGTCAACTGATAATTCACCAATACCAACTTTATATGAAGCGGCTTTTAGTTTTGTGAAAATGCTGTCATTAATACCGAGACTTTCTGGTGAGAAAGTGCGCTCGGCTGGAACTTTACTAAATGCATCGTAGATAGCACCGAAAGTATGATCTTTAGTTGGGCTCATTAAACCTTTTAAGTATGCCATATTCTTAAGTTCTTCTTCTTGGAATAAGAATCTCATAAATTCGTTAGTCATATCTAAATTTTGACAATCTTTATTTACTGAGAATTGAACTGATGGACTATCAATGAAATAACCACCTTTGTCTGACATTGGAATTGGAATAAATGTGTAGCTGAATGGATTTGCTTTATATGCTGCAGATTCTTTCTCACGTTTTTTTCTGCCTGAGACTGTGTCTGCGGTACAAATCATCATTGGAACGTCTCCCTCGAAGAAACGTAATAAGACTTGTTTGTAATCATCAGAAATGTTTTCGCATTCGCTGTTTTTAATTGCGTTTGCATCAACAAGTTGTTTTACCTTTGTAAGAGCGGAACGCATAAATTCACCTGCTTGTGGGTCTTCTAAATTATTTGCCTTTTCTAATAATTCAGGATTTGCGGCTAAAGCAGCAACGGCTTCTGGATATGCAAAGTTATTCATCCAAATACCTTTGTTTTTATCTTTACTAAATCCCATAATTGGATTAGTGACTTCTTTATCAATGAATGATTGGCAAACTGAGAGAAGTTCATCCCATGTGTTCGGAACACTAAGTCCTTTACTAATAAATAAATCTGTATTAACCATAGCACCATAAGTTCTTGAGAAAACTGGAGCCATGTATGTTTTTCCATCAGTAGCGTGATTAACTAAACCTGGACGTAAAATATCTAAATTAAGTTTTAAAGCTGGATCAGAAAGGTCTTCCATATGTGGAATAATTGAAGCATAGGTTTCACTTCCGCCCATCCATGCAGCATATGAGAAGAAAATGTTTGGAGCGCCTTCACCACTAAGTGAATTACCTAGAGTTGAAACATAGCTATCTGGTTTTCTATAACTAAGGACAACGTTTGGATAGTAGTCATTGAATCTATCAAATTCGGCTTCAAGTGCCTCAAAGTTATCGTAGTCTCCAACTACTTTAATAGAACAACGAGTATTCGTATCAAGTGATGGTTTGAATTCTTTTGATTCTTCTTTTGTTTTTCCTTTACAGGATACAACCATGACTGTTGATAGCATGGCTACTGCGACAGTTACTAACTTTTTCATTCTTTAGATTCCTCCTTAATCTTTTGAATCACTTTAATAACAAGTTTGATGTCTATCGGTTTAGCGATATGTCCTTGCATACCGGCTTGTAAACATTCTGTAACGTTTTCAGAGAATGCATCTGCTGTCATAGCAACAATTGGAAGTTTTGATGCCCACGGATCATCGAGTTTACGGATTGCTCTTGTAGCATCAAGACCATTCATCTCTGGCATTTGAATATCCATAAATACGAGAGAATATGCGCCTTTTTCTGCGCTTTTTACTTTTTCAAGTGCGACACGACCGTTTTCAGCACGCTCTGTATTTATTCCATACATTGAAAGTAATGTGGAAATAATTTCCCAGTTAATGTCGTTGTCTTCTGCAACAAGAATATTCATACCTTCTAAGTCAGAGTAATCATTTTCTTGTTCGACAGATTCTTTTTCAGTACCTAAGATTTCACTAATTTTATCATATAAAGTAGAGCGGAATAGAGGTTTGCTTAAGAATCCGCTTACTCCTGCTTCTTTGGCTTGGTCTTCAACATCAGACCAAGAATATGCAGAGATTAAAAGAATTGGAACTTTTGATTTAATTTCTTCACGGATACGACGAATTGTTTCAATACCATCAATATCTGGCATTTTAAGGTCGATTATGACAATGTCATAGTTCTTGCCTTCTTGTTCTCTATGTTTGATCATTCCAAGGCCTTCTAAGCCGCTTGTAGCTTGTTCAGTATTTAGACCAAGGGAATTCATTGTATCAACAGCAGTTTCAAGTAAAATCTCATCGTCATCAATGATTAAGACATCCATATTTTCAAGTTTCATTTCTGGACGTTGATGTTCTGCTACTGGTAAATCTAAAGTAACAGTAAAGGTTGTTCCTCTGCCTTGTTCACTTTGACAATCAATTGTACCTTGCATAAGGTCCACCATTTGTTTTGTAATAGCAAGACCAAGACCCGTACCTTGAATCTTATTAACGCGGCTATCAGTTTGACGTGAGAATGGTTGATAAAGGTTAGCTAAGAACTCAGGACTCATACCAATACCGGTATCAGCGACTTTGAATGTTAATTTGACACAACCTTCTTTCTCGCTCTCTTCCTCTTTCATATCTACGCTTACGCTTCCGTGTGCTTCTGTGTACTTGATTGCATTAGATAAAAGATTAATGAAGATTTGATTAAGTCTAAGTTGATCTGCAAAAAGATATTCTTTATCAAAACGAGAGATGTGGAAACTGAAGTCAATGTTCTTCTGTTTAATCATTGGTTGGGATAAATTCATAAGATTTTCCACGGTTTCTACAATAGAGAATGATTGCGGAACAAGATTTAACTTTCCACTTTCAACCTTAGAAATATCCAAAATGTCGTTGATTAAAGTAAGCAAGTGATTACTTGCAAGATTGATTTTACGTAGGTTCTCTGCAACAAGTTTCTCATCTCCAAGATTCTTTTCTGAAATAGTTGTAAGACCAATAATTGCATTCATTGGAGTACGAATATCGTGGGACATTGTAGACAAGAAGTCTGTCTTTGCCTTACTTGCAGATTTTGCTTCTCTTGCTGCGACTTTAAGTTGCTTATTCAAAATAAGCATAACCATTAAGTCGAGCACGAATAAAATAAGAAGACCAGATGTGATAACACCAATTAATAACCAGTTTTGTGTGCCAACGTTAAGATTCTTGTAAGGCATGATACTTAGTAATACTAAACCGCCTTTTGTATCAAATGGAGAATGGCCCAAAATACATTTGTTTCCGCCTGTTTTTGTATTCATCTCAATTGAGCCTGAGTCAGTAACTATCTTATTTAAGATTTCTTCTGCCTCATCGTAATCGACATCGGTGTTATAAGATCTATAAAATTCAAAGAAGTTGTTATTTTTGAAAGGACCGCCTTCCTCACGAATAATGTAATTACCGTTGGAATTAATAATACAGAGTTCAAGGCTTTCAAATTCTTCTTTTTGAAGAACCCATTTTGTACGAAGTTCTGCTTCAGGTAATAAACGTAATAATATCTTTAACTTTGAGTCTCCGCCTTCATTAACATGGATATAGTTTGCAAAGGCAATAGAGTCTTCTGACAATTTGCTTCCAGGGTTTGGGAAAGTACTTGAAACACTAATGGTGTCATCACCTTCATGTATCCAAGATAAGTCAGATAAAAATTTATAATTTTTGTATTCAACATCACAAACATTAATATTTCCATCTTTATCTCTAGTTGATTTGCCTGAGAAAGTTACAGGATCAATAATGTGTGCTGAAGCATTTTGAAGAACGTGTGATTTGCTGATGAAAGTAGCGGCTTCATCAATTGTCATATGTTGGGATTCGATATAACTGGCCCAAACATTACAAATGCGTTGTTCTCCCTCAAGATAGTTTTCAGTAACAAGACCCATTGTGATAGTCGTGTCTTCATAGTGTTCGATCTGAGTTTGTCTTGTTTTCTTTGTTTCGAATGTTGCGTAAAGAACAACGAAAACAACCATCGAAACCATTAGGATGATATTAACGACACTAACCCAAACCTTTTTCATTGTGTTTCTTGCGATTTACTATTATTTATAATGACTTATTTGTTGATAATTTTCTATCACAAATATTCTCTTATAAGTTTTGTAAACCAAAAGTTATTACTCTCCCAATAACATTTTCCAAAAAATTTGCAGGAATTCCTGGTGTTTTTTATGTTTTTTTGTATTTCAAACAATAAATTGGCGTTTTAACTAAAAACACCGGTGATAAATGTTTGTTTACAGGAGGATGCATATGATATTACTCATTTCGTAATGAAGATTTTCCACTTTACTTGTGATATCTACGTTGCAGATGTTCGTTATTATAACGCATAGTTCATAACACATTAAAAGCGCTCCATATGGAGCGCCTTTCTTTAAACAACTAATATAATTTTAAAAAGGAATATTCTTAATTACAAATTAACTTTCACTATTCCGCATCCAAACGGTTGAATATTTATTTTATTGTTCTCCACCTTAATGTCGCCAAAAGAGGATAAGATATTCTTATCAAATTCAATTGATTGATTTTTATCTGAAGAATTAAGAAATACATAATATGATTCGTTGCCTTTTTGTAATTCTCTAATTTCTATTCCTTGCTTAATTGAAGAATGCCTGGTCTTCATTACTTTGTTATCGATAATATTTTCGATAATGTCTGTTAAAACATCGTCTTTTGAGCTAAACGAGTTATAACCTAAAGAAAAACCAAATAAGTAAGATGACCCTTTTCCGTGTTTAATTCTTTGAATAGCAGGACTTCCGTCTGCAAATGTGCTTAAAACATCTGAGTCTTCAGCTTTGTATACACTATGATATCCTTTGCTAAGAAGCTCTTTATCTTTATATTTAAATATACGCTCGTCTCTTCTTCGTTCCACCACTCTTGCTTTAAATAAGCCGGAGCACTTAATATCATAAGGATTAACCCAAGTATTTTGATCTCTAAGACCAAAGCCCTCATCTGCTATTAAGATTCCTCCGTTTGCTACAAACTTTTCTAGTTCGTCAGCGACTTCTTTCTTAATCATTGCATAATAAGGCGCATAAATAATTTTGTAATTATGGATGTCTTTTATTTTTGAGGACTGCACATAATCAACATCATAATTATTACGTCTTACTAATCGATAAAAACCAGCATGAGCATAGCGATAATATAAAATCCACCATGCCATATCAAATTTATATAGTTGACCATTTGCGTCTTCAATTTCACTTATAAGACTTGAATCGTAATCAAAAAGAATAGCGATTTCACTAGGTTTTCTTGAAAATTCTTTAATATCATCACCGATTTTTTCAATTATTTCTCCAAAATCTTTCACGACGTTAAGAACTTCTCTAGGACTACCATCCATTCTTGCTAAACCAGCACAGTCACTTTCAGAGCCAATTCTTTCAGAGCGATATTGCCAGAAATTAATAAGCTTAGCACCACTTCCCAGTGCATCATAAAGTTTGTACTTCATATCAAAATTAGTGTCGTAAGAATACTTATAACTACCTAATCCTGGATAAAGTTCATATAAGAGATAATCTTTGCAAATGGAACGTAAAAAATCATTTAACATTGAGAAGTCAAATCGATTCTCTTGTGTTGACATGTTGCATTCACAAGGAGTAGAGGTTCCCCAAAAATCAACTGATTTAGAAACAAAGTCGTCATTTATGCAATCATCAATTGAGAATTGGAATGCTGCTGTAAAACCAACATGAGATACAATAGGTCTTTCTTTATCAAATGTTCTAATAGCATCATAAACAAGTCTCAAATTATCAAATATTGATTGCTCTGACTTAAATTTTTTAAATTCAAAAGTGTCCCAATATCCTTGAGGTGTTGCAGGTAATGCAATTTGTTCAAAACTTTCTTCACAAGCACCATAAAACTTATTGAGATTTTCAATTGTTCCAAATTTATGTTTTAAGTATTCACCATATTTCTTACGACAATCTTCACAGAAACATTCTTCGGCCGGTCTATTTCTAGGTTCGTTCCACACGTTCCATAAAACTATGTCAGGATTGGCGTGATAGCGTTCAACAACTTTTAAAACGAATTTCCTCATTCTTTCTCTAACAGCAGGTTTTGTATAACAAGGTAACCAGCCACCATAAAACGCACTATGGTAGCCACCTCTAAACACTTCACCTTTCGGACCAATTCTAAAGGCTTTATATTTATCAAATATATATTGAGGGGCACATTCTAAAACAAACTTCATAAATACTTTCTTATTGTATTTGTGAGCAAGCTCTAAAAGTTTATCAATATCAGAGAAGTCATATTCATCTTCTTTTCTTTCGTTATTTCTCCAATTAATACGAATTTGAATTGTATTTAAATGGTATTTACAAAGGTTCGCTAAATCTTCTTCCCACTCTTCTTCTAGAGGGGATGGAGCGCGATAATAATGAGTAGCGTAATAGAAATGATCAAGTTTCATATTAGAACTAAAAATATTATATATTTTCTAGAGAAATAAAAAAGGGCTAGATTTTTTCTAGCCCTCTTATAGTTATTAAACTATATATATTAGAATGCGTCAGCGATTGTATATTCTAAACCACCAATTGTATTAGCAGCAAATTTATTTCTGCCAACTTGGTCAATGCTATAATTGCCGAATGTAACATTTCTATTAGCGGTAAATACTGCTCTTGTTCTAAGGTTCATTGCTTCAAATACAAAGTCAATGTTGTTAGATCCATTATCAGTAAATCCCATATGGATTAATAGCTTATCATCAGCTCTTCTAAAGTTGGCTCCATTATCAAAGTATGTACCATCTGCACCAGCACCGCCTAATGATCCGCCATAAATATAACCATCAAAATAATTTCCGTTATTTTCATTGATTCTAACGCACATTCTTGATACACCATCAACCATATCGTATGGGAAACCAACGATGCTGTATTTGTCTCCATCATTACGTGCGTTAACGCCGTAAATATAATAGATATCAACTCTGCTTCCTTGGGCAGCATATCCGTTAGATGCAATTTCACCACCGTTAAGAACTTTAGTTTGTCCTTTAGGCATAAAACCAATATCTGATGGGACAATCATTTCAGCTTGCGCATCAACAAATAATGGACTGACAATTGTTTTGCCTGTTACGGCTTGATCGTTTTCAACTCTATTTCCAAGATGATCAAACCATCCGACCAATTTCATACCATTCTTATGGTAATCAAATGTGGACACAACTAATCCTTCTTTCTTACCAACTAATGTACCATCGGCATCTTTATAAACGACTACTTCTTCTTTGCTTGTCGTTTCACCAATTGTGACTGTGCTATTACGAATTCCACTGAAACGGATGTAGCGGTGTGCGTCGGCATCAAAGTAACCTGCACCTAAAACTGCTGATTGAGTAAATACTGGAGAATCGACTTCGTAACCAGTTCCACCAGGATAAGCAACAGGATTATACAAATCACCAACACCGGCTTGATAGCCAACTGTATAGGTATTTGTAGATTTATCAGTTAAATATGCAAAGATATGGGCTGTAATAATTTCATTGGTCTTCATATTAGAAGCCTTTGGGAAAATAACTTGTGTTGCTCCTGCTGCAGTAATAATGTAACCAAAGAGAATTCCATCATCCTCGGATCTATTGAGTTCAAATCTAAATCTAATACCAGATTCATCCATTTGGTTAAATAAATAGATTGCTAATTGAGCATCTTCACCAACGGAAACTGATGTAAATGAGAATGTAAACCATAAATCAACACCATCTGGACTTACGCCATTTCCGAAAATATGACCAGCTGTATGAATTGGAACTGCTGTATTATCTGCGATACCATATTCACTTAAAGATGTTGGAGCAATGCCGTCATAACCAACGGCTGCAGATAAACCGAGTTCACTGAAACCATGATATTCAAGATTTGAAATAAACATATGGCCTTGGAAATCCCAAATGCAGAATAAGAGTTCATAAACTGCATCGGTGCTTTCTGCTGTAGTATAAACTGTTGCAGTGTGCCATTGATCGTCATTGATTAGGTTAACACTTAAATCAACATATGCAGAGTTATGTGCTTGTAAATAAACACGGTTTGCTTTTCCTTCTTCTACCAAGCTACCATAGTCAAGGTAACGATAATCAAAGGTAATGGAATTTAAACCATTTTTGGCAGCAAACTCAAATCTAAATTCTGAATTGTGAGCATCACCAAGGCTGTTACTTCTTGAGATAAATACTGCTTGATGGCCTTCATCCATAACATAAACTGGTGTTCCACCATCTTGACCCATTACTGTACATTGATCTAAATATCTTGTTTTTGCCTCACGTACGTCAAGAATGTTACTTCCTGCTGCAACAGCAGAACTATCGATGACATTAAGTGCTGGGAGTGTAATTTCTTCCAAAGTAACTTCATTGAGGTGTTCTGCATCAGAAGTGCGGTAGTTGCCTGGACAACCTAAATAATAGTGTTTGTAACCAACATCTGAGTCTGTTGGGGCAACATAGGCTTTTTCTGTCCAACTATCGGCAGCCATAGCGCCTTTTGGTAAAGATTTTGCTCTTCCTTTTGTTGCAACCACTGTACAGACTACAAGTGCAGAGGCAGATAAAAGAGCAAGAAGTGTAATCTTCGCCTTTTTACTTATAAAATTTGTTTTATTCATAATAAAAGTCTCCTTATTGAATTATGAACTTCTTCACATTAAATATAATATTTATATTCGTCAATAGCAATCTTTTTAACGTTTCAGCTCGATTACACTATGTTGTAATCTTGCTTCATCAGCGGCATAAACCACTAAATGTCCGTTAATAGAATCTGATAATTTTGTAATCGTAATAATTGAAGCATCTCCGTTCATATATTGAATCAAAGATTTCATGATTTCGTAGTCTCCTCCAGAGTGACCTGTTAGGCGATTTCCAGAGTGGACTTGAGCATTCACATCAATACGTTTTATATCAGGAATTATCGAAAAATTCCTGTCTTTTTTTAGCAAAATGATACCTTCTTCAAGCTTTCCAGTAATCTCACCTTTTGTTCCAATAATACTGATGGTTCTGCATGGTTCTTGAACTCCGCCGGTTAGCATAAATGAACAAACTGAACCGTTAGCAAATTCAACGTTCACAACTTGTCTATCAACCACATTTGATCTGTCAGCCATGTAGACACAGCGTGTAAATTGACTGTCTTTAATTTTTTTGCAGAATTCTTCTTCAGATAGTATTCCTTTTTCAAATCGTGTAAGTTCGCTTGAAAAATCAGCTTTTACATAACAGTTATATGCTGAGAAATAACAAGTTTTTAAATAAGGACAGTCAAAACAATTTTTTGTAGCGCCTTTAGGTGCGTTTTCTTTCCTAAAATAATAACGACCACCAAATGAAGAAACATACTTTGGCGCTGAAGCATTGTTAAGCCAACACATAATATCAACATCATGGCATGATTTTGCTAGAAGCAATGTAGAGCCACATTCTTGTTCATTTGCCCATTTTCCGCGAATATAACTACCAGCAAAATGTGCTGAACCAACATGTTCTGCCATTTCCATTGATCTTATTTCGCCAATCTCATCATTTAAAATAAGTTGTTTGATTGTTTTGTAAAATGGAGTGTATCTAAGAACGTGACCAACAAAGACTTGGGTTTTGTTTTCTTTTGCAAGTTGTTCTAGCTCTAATAACTCTTTTTCGTTATTTACAATTGGTTTTTCGGTTAAAACAGCCTTTTTCGTATTAATGAGTTTCTTTAAAACTTCATAATGCTGTTGATCCATCGTGCCATTGACATATAAATCACAATCAATATCAGCGTTTAAACATTCATCTAAATCGGTGAATAATCGTTTGTCATCTAAACCATAGATTTCTTTTGCTAAAGCAAGTCTTGATGGATTAATGTCAACAACTGCCACTATCTTCAATTCTTCAGGCTTTTCTAAAGCGTAGGAGGCATAAACGCTACCTCTATCACCATAACCTACAATAATAGCCTTGATTTGTTTCATTTAAACCACCTTCTTTAGAATGCGTCAGCAATTGTGTATTCTAAACCGTTTATTGTTTGTGCCATAAATTTATTTCTTGCAACTTGGTCAATGCTGTAATTACCGAATGTAACATTTCTATTAGCAATAAATACCGCTCTTGTTCTAAGGTTAATTACTTCGAATACGAAATCAACGTTATTAGAGCCGTTATCTTTAACTCCCATATGGATTAATAACTTATCGTCAGCTCTTCTGAAGTTGGTTTCAGCATTAAAGTATGTCCCTTCTGCACCTGCTTGACCAAGAGACCCACCGTAAATATAGCCATCAAAATTGTTTCCATTATTTTCGTTGATTCTAAAACAAATTCTCGATTGTTCATCAAGCATATCATAAGGGAATCCAGTAATACTGTATTTATCGCCCGTTGTACGAGAATTAACACTATAAATATAATAAAGATCAACTTTGTTGGTGCGTGCTTCATAACCAAATTCTGAAGAAACTTCGACTCCATGTTGATTAATGACTTTTGTTTCGCCTCTATTCATAAAATGAACTGTAGAAGGAACAATCATTTCTTCTTGTGCATCAATAAATAATGGTTGAACAACAGTCTTATTTGCAACTGTTTGGTTGTCTTCAACTTTATTGCCGTTTTGATCAAACCAACCAATGAATTGTTTATTTTCTTTTGCACATATTGGTGTGTGAATAGTTGTTCCATTGTCTTTACCAACTAATGATCCATTTGCGTCCTTGTAGACAACCATTTGTTCCTGGCTTGAGGCTTCTCCAATAGTAATTGTTTCATTACGAATTCCGCTAAAACGAATATAGCGGTGAGCGCCACCATCAAAGTATCCGGCGCCTAAAGTTGCTGTTTTAGTAAATAATGGAGAATCAACTTCGTAACCTGTTCCACCAGCACCTAAAACAGGATTATATATTCCAGTAGCACCGGCTTGATAGCCAACTGTATAAGTGTTGGTTGATGAATCCGTAAGATAAGCAAAAATATGTGCTGTAACAGTCTCACCAGACTTAATATTCGCAACTTTCGGGAATATTACTTGTGTTGCTCCTGCATCAGTAATAATGTAGCCAAGAATAATTCCGTCGTCTTCAGATCTGTTGGTCTCAAATCTAAATCTAATTCCAGATTCATCCATTTGATTAAATAAATAAACTGCTAACTGAGCATCTTCGCCAACCTTTACTTCTGTGTATTTAAATGTAAACCATAAATCAACGCCTTTTGGATCCATTGTTAATCCAAAGGTGTGGCCTGCAGTGTGAATTGGAACTGCTGTATTATCAGCGATACCATATTCGCTTAATGATGTAGGAGCAATGCCGTCGATTGGATTTGCATCTACTAAACTATAAATTTCTTTAAAGCTCTCACCACAATTTGAACAATTGAGAGTTTCATTAAAACTATGTCCAGTAGCAGGAATAACTAAGTCTGCATCGTTTTCCACTAAATGTTCGCCTGCTAAATCATAATATTTAACACCCGGTTCATATTCGCAAGTGTAATAATCTGCTGTTCCATCTGCAGTACAAGTAGCAGGTGTTCCATCGTGTTTGGTCATATTGTTTGAACGACCAAGATCGATTTCAGAATAGTTAACTGCTTCACCTGTTTCACTTAAGAAATATTTATTACATCTAGAGCATTGCCAATATTCTCTGTTGCCGTTTTGTTGGCAGGTTGGTGTTTGGGCGTTGTGATGAACTAGGTTATGGCCCAATTTAGTGCCAACATCAACAAATGTTTCTTCACTCTTTTCATGACAAAATTCACAGCTTTTAAAGTAAACTGCATCATTTTCGCAGTCGGCTGCAGTCTTTAAATATTGTGCGTCTTTCACCTCAATATAGTGGTGAGCAGACGCGTCTTCAAATTCTCTTTCTCTAGTAGCACTATATTCGTGTTCTTGGAAAGTAACTTTAGCTGTATAAGTGTATTTGCCTTTTTCTTGGCAAGTCGCGTGTTTTGTTTCAGCTTTATTAACTGTTGCGTCTAATGTAACACTGTGACCTTCTACATCTTCTTTGCAATCTAGACAACTAAAAGTTGCTTTTGCTTCATAATCTTTGTTTTGAAGTTGTTTCCAAAACCACTCAATGTTCTCAACATCATAATTATGAACGTGTTCCTTGTTATCGTTATTTTCTTTATTTTTGCCACAAGAAGATAACGAAAGAGCGAGTAATGTTGTAGCGACTAATTTGATTAAAGTTTTTTTCATTTTGCTTTTCTCCTATACAAGTCTAATGTTCTTTTCTTTATCAAATACATGAATATCATCAATATCAATTCTAACTTTTAGTTTACTTTCAAAATTAATATTTTTCTTGTCAATATAAACCAAAAGTTTATTGCCATTATACTCACAGAGTAAGAATTTTTCATTTGAATACTCTAGAATTTGGATTGGCGAAACTTCTAATGGTCCTTCATCATCTAAATGAATGTGATAAGCATCAAACTTAAATGATAAATCAATATCAAAAAGAGTTCTGTCGTTATTTGTAATGAATGTACGATGTGCTGCTTCATTGAAACATGAAAATTTCTTATCATCGATTAAGTAGTCTAGTACTTTTTCTTTTTTGCCATCTTCACCTTTTACCTTGTGATAATACGCTGTGCCAATAAGTTCATTTTCAATATTTAAATGTTCTTTGACCAGCTCATTTTCTTCGTAAAAATCAAGCGATTTAATATCGAAAGAAATATTAACAGATTCTCCTTTTTTATAGGTTTTTTCCGATAAAATTGAGAAATATCCGTCTTTTTCTTTAAAGGTTAAAAGACACTTATCATCGACTTCCTGAACATTATAAATTTTCATCTTCTGGCCGTGCTCATCAATCTTAATCGCACTTGTTGGAATGGTTATCTCATAGTCTCCATTAAGTTCCTCAAACATCTTGGTTAATTCAAAAGATAAACCGAGCATTTCAAGTTTATTTTTGTTTACTTTTGCTCTTATTCTTGCATGATCAGGAACTCTTGGATTAATGACTTTTTCATTTTCGCCATCAAACAAATAGAGATTTCTTAAATCTAAGGAAATATCAATAACGCTTCCGATCTTGCCTTTATAATCAGCGTCAGCTTTTAACGTCACATCTGTATGAATTGTCTCAGAGTCATCATTATTAACTGCAAGAACATCTTTATTTAAATCAAAATTTACAAACAATTGAACTTCAGTTCCGAGTTCCTCTACGTTTGCAATTCTTGCTTTAGCTTTAAATTCAAATTTGTCTTTATCAATAGAAACGAATTCACTTCTAATACCAAAAGTTACTAATGTTTTTCCGTCAAAATACTTTGGATCAACATTAAGCAAATAGTCTTCTGGTATCACAAATGATACATCGGTATCTTTTATAGATAATTTAATCTTATCTTTTTCTTTTGCTAAATATGCTTCAACAAATGTAAGTTGAGGACTTCCAATAAATCCTGCGACGAACTTATTAATTGGATAACGATATAAATTTTTTGGTGAATCTACTTGTTGAATATATCCATCTTTCATAACTACAATGCGGTCACCCATCGTCATAGCCTCAACTTGATCGTGAGTAACGTATACAAATGTAGTTTGAAGTTTCTCGTGTAACTTTGTTATTTCATTACGCATTGAAACACGGAGTTTGGCGTCCAAATTAGATAATGGTTCGTCAAGAAGGAAAACCTTTGGTTCTCTAACAAGCGCTCTTCCAAGGGCAACTCTTTGACGTTGACCACCACTTAAGGCGCCAGGTTTGGTTTTTAAATATTCTGTTAAGCCAAGCATTTCGGCTGCCTTATCAACTTTTTCTTTTATGACCTCTTTAGGAGTTTTTCTAAGTTTAAGACCAAATGCAATATTTTCGTATACGCTTAAATGAGGGTATAAAGCATAGTTTTGGAAAACCATCGCGATATCTCTATTTTTTGGTTCAACATAGTTGATAATCTTATCATCAATATAAAGTTCGCCTGCAGAAATTTCTTCAAGTCCTGCAATCATTCTTAATGAAGTTGACTTTCCACATCCAGATGGTCCAACAAAAACAACAAACTCTTGATCTTTGATTTCAAGATTGAAGTCATTAACAGCCTTAACACCATTTGGATAGACTTTATAAATGTGTTTAAAAGTAAGAGATGACATAAGTTAACCCTCCTATAATTTCATTCCGGATGCAAAATCACCACTAGAGAAGTATTTCATTGAAATAGCCGTGGTAATAATAAGTGGGAAGGATGAAATAACGTATAGCATATACATCGCACCCTGTTCTGATTTAAATGCCTCAGATGCACTATTTAATGTTGGCATAAGCATCGTGCCAGGCTGCATGATAAGTGAAGCCCATAAATAATCGTTATATATAGACGCAAATGAGCCAATGAAATGGTAAAGAATAATTGGAAGCGCTAATGGAATTGTAATTTTAAAGAACATGTGGATGTCATTACTTCCTTCCACTTTAGCGGATTCATAAATTGAAGCAGGTTGTTGACCAAAGAATGTTTTAAATAGGAAAAGTGCTCCAACTTGTCCGCCTGCAAGTATTGGCAATAAGTAACCATAAATTGTGTTTTCCCATTTTAAAACTTGCTGCATAAACGGAACTAAAATTGGCATACCCATAATTGATGGGAGCAACATAACCGAAATATAAATTGTGAATATTAGTCGTTTAAATGGGAATTCTTTATAAGTAAAGACATAACCTAGAATTGCACCAACAAAGCAGTTAAGGAATGAACCAACAAACGAGAATAAAATAGACTGCCAGAATGATAAGGAAATCTTTTTCCAAGCAAGTTTAAAGTTATCCCTAATAATTTGGAAAATGTTTCCTTCAAGTAGGCCAAAGATACCGTTACTAACAATGTTCGCATTTGTCTTACATGCATTGAGCACTGTAATAAACAAAGAAAGAAGCGAGAAAAGCGTACACAAAACTAGATAGACAATAATGAATATCTGGAAGGCACGATGGTTATGAGAATATCTAATGTACTTCTTTGCCATATTAACTTTCCTTCATCTTTCTTCTCATACTTAAGTATGTCATAAAGAATAATATGACAAATAAGACAGTAGCATATGCACTAGCAAGACCATAATTTCGTTCGCTAGCGTTCATTAACATGTACATTTCAACGATTGGGGTTGAAACAACTCCAGGCATTCCGCCCATAGCGATATAAACTCTCGAGAAGTTCTGTATTGAGGCAATAATCGTCATAATCAAAACATACTTCATCTGTGGTAAACAAAGCGGTATATCAATCTTGATAAATCTCTTAAAGACGGTAATACCGTCTAATTCTGCAGCTTCATAATACGAAGACGGAATATTCATCATCGCTCCATAGAAGATGAGATAACTACCTACAAATGGAAATCCCATAGCAATCAGCCAAATCATATTCAAATAATCACCTTGTCTAAAGAACAAGATTGGCGTTCCGCCACTTGCTTTTATTATTGAGTTAACAAGACCATAGTCTCCATAAATACCTGTCCTCCAAATAAGAAGGCCGGCAATTCCTGGAATAATTCCTGGAATGAACAACAAAGTCCTAATAATTCCCGATAATTTTTTATGTCTCATCAAGGTTAGGAAGAATGCGAAAATAAGCGGAGGAATAATTGCCAAAACAACGTCTGCTAAAAGGAATAACGCCATGTTTCCAAAATGAGCAAGTGATTGTTTGTTACCAAAAATAGCGACATAGTTTGCAAAGTTATTCCATGTTTTAATCTCGCTTACTCCAGCTTTGTAGTCATAGAAGGAAGTAAAGATTGCTGCAATTCCTGGATAGTAACAAAAGAGGCACAAAATCAAGATTGACGGGAACAAAATTGCGTAAATAACCCAGTGTTTTCTCACACCTTTTGCAATTTCTATGTTCTTTTTCATCACTGGATTAAACAAATAACAAAGCCAAGAAATGAGACACGAAATAAACAAAATTACAGATAAAATAATGAACACTGTGAGTGAGATTTTAGTGCTTTTTGAATTGATCTCGTCTTTAACAACAAAACTTGCTAAATATGAGTAACCCGATTGTTTATTAACTGGGTCGCTATATTTATAGACAATTGTGTCTTTAGTCTCGTTATAGAATGAATGCTCAACTCTAGTAGAAACTTTAACAGTGAGAATTAATTGTTCTTTTTCTAAATCAAAAACTGACATCATCGGCGTCGATTCTTCATAATAAATCATTGCCGTTGTTCCAACTTCGTCATAACCAAACGCGTTTTGGTCTGGAAGTGAAGTTAAAACATAGTCAAAGACAAAGTCTTCATCATACTCTAAAAAGTCTTCTAGTGAATTAATGACGTCATAAGTATTTTCATCTAATTCATCTACGCTATATCTATAGAAAGCTCTTTGCCTATCAACAAAATATAGATTGTCTTTGTAGTTCAAAATACCAGCCATTGAATCAGGGTTAATGTAAAACGCGAATTGATTACTATTTATTTTTGAATGTGGAATTTCAAGTTCATGAGTCTCGTAGTTATATTTATTCCATCCATATTTTGTGATTATTTGTGTGTTAATTTCGTCTTGTGTTAATTCAGGATGAGCCTCACTAATGGATTTATATTCGTTTTCGTAAGTGATTCTAAAATTAATACCAGAAAGATTTTTATTTATACGACGAATATAATTTGAGGTGTAAATATATAAATAATCGCCTCTCACTTTAAAAGAATAAATTCTAATGACTCTAGAACAAACCATCTTATAAGAGGTATTATCTGCGTTACTTATATCATAGATATATCCACTATTAATAGCGTTATAGTTATTATCATTTTCTTTAAATCTATCAATTCGATATTGTTTAGCATCTTGCGACACAACAAAAACGTCTTCTCCATCGGAAGCAACATTAACAACTTTACCTTTAAATTGGTCGGTGTGACTTACTAATTCAAGGTTGTCTCCGGTTAATCCTTTATATTTAAAAAGGTGTTTTTGAGAGAATACATATAAAGAGTCAGATTCATATGAAGTAACTAATCCATCAACGGAAATCAAATCACTAATCCCAAATTTCTCATTTGCTTCTTCAAATAAAGAATGCTTTTGAAGTAATTTATTATCGCTATCATATTGATAAATATAAGCGTTATCTACGCTATTATTCTCATTTTTATGTGATGCAATTACGAAAGAAGAATCGTCTGGTCCTTTTACGACTGATTCTAAAAAGTTGGATTCATAAAGTGATTCTAAATCATCTCTTTTCGGAAGATGTAGACCACTTACAATTGATCCAACAATAAAACCCACAGTTAAAACTGAAGAGATAATCGCAACGATTAAAGCCTTTCGTTGAGCCCTAGTTTTACGTTTGTGGGTTTTATTCATTTTTATTTATCTAAATAATCTGGTTCGTTATAGTGAGATGCGTTAATAGCGTCCTCTGGCCAGTTATAGTTACCGCAAATATCACGATAACATTTTCTAAATGTGCTATATAAAGTTTCTGAGAATCCAGCAACGTTTATTGTTGGGCTTGGAGTAATAAACTTTTGATAAAGCTCAATAACCTTATTTTCTGCTTCTGTGCTATCAAGAAGTCTATAAGCTCCATAATTAAGGTGAGAATTGTTATCTGCTAAGCCTGTAAAGCTAATTCTATCGTTTTGGAAGAATGTAACCCAATCAGCTGGAATTATGACTAATTCGTTTTTAACAGTTGTTAAGCCCTGTGGTGAGAAGTTTTTCTCTGATAAGGCTTTATAGTAGATTGATTGTCCATATGGAGAAAGGAAGAATTTTAAGAAATCTTTATTTAAATCGGTTTGTTTCTTATTTTGACTATTTAAAAGTGCTAAATAACCACCATTTCCACCAACGTCTCTTGTTAATGTCCCATCAGGCACTTCTGTTGAAACAATTGTTGGGTAATCAAAGAAATCAATGTTGCCTCTAAGTTTTGGTGCGCCCAAGAATGAAAGTCCTTCACCGGTGTAATCCAACATTACTTGAGGTGCTTCATCACCATTATTTCCGTCACTTTGTGCTTTAAATGAGGTTCTAACTTCATTGAAATTTAATGAATAGGCACTTGGTTTAACATATTTTCCAAGTCTTCCAAGTTGGTAAAGGAAATCGTTGTATTTGTCTGAACCTGGGCCAACAAAATATTCACATGAATCATCAAGCATTGTTTCTAAACAACGACTTTTTGAGAATGAAAAACCAGCAGAAGATTCAATATTTTCACTTGCTTTGTTATAAACAAATGTTGAATCTGTTTTTGTGTTATTATCAAAAGTCATAGAAGTATGGATGTAGTTATCTCTAAAGAAATAGTCACCATAAACCCTAATTAGCCAAGAGAATTGAGATGCAGCAATACCGTCTTTAGAAAGGGTTAGTCCTAAAGGATATTTATAACCTGCTTGTTGTAACTTCTCTAACATATCGATTAATTGATCCCAAGTTTGAGGATTTGTATTAGTAACTCCCGCTTTTGTTGTAGCAGCAGTATTTACAAACCAAGCTGTCGATAAGTTTTCAGTATTTAAATAGTAACCAAAGTCACTTGATCCTGATTTGTCAGTTGTATAAGCTTCTTCTTCTAAGAAAGACGACCAGATTTTATTTCCGGCATAAGGGTTTTTTGATGAGGTGATTGTGGTTTTTAAATCAACAGCATGTGCGGTAGGAGAATTCATCAAGTTACCTTGGACAATATCCCAGTCGGTATTTGGATTTTGTTCCTCGTTACGAAGCCTTTCCGTATAGCTATTAACATCTAATCCGGTGACAAGATTAACTTTCACTACACCACCACAAAGTCTTTCGTATTCATCTGCAACAACTCTCCAAGCATCTGCTTTATCTTCAAAGTTAATTGCAATATCAATCTTCATGTTTGTTGATTTTCCAATGATATTTGCGACATTGTTGTCCTCTTTCTTTGGATAATAATCGGCATTGAAATTAGGACCTAAATCTTGAGCATCAGCAGGTCCAGATGAATCAGTGTTATTATTGTTGTTATCTTTTTTACAACCAACTAAAGCTGTAGCAGATAATGCAATAAATAATGGAATAAGTATGGTTTTTTTCATATTTTTTCCTCCAAAATTAATTATTGGTCCACACAAACATTGAGCTATTATCAATCGCATTAGAGCGACATAAATTTCTAAATGAGTTACGAATTACTGGAACGTAATCTACACACAAAGCATAAGAATACTCAAACGGAATATAATCAAGCATACGTGTATGAATTTCTGGAGCTGTATAAGATGTATTTCTGGTATAGCAACTTTGGAAAGAATACTCGCATTCCTTTTTGTTGTATCTTAATTGTTCTGAATCTCCCATTGGAGAGGAAAACGCATCGTTATTAATTGATGTAGAAACATTAACTGAAGAATTGGATCTTCCTGAAGCATAAAACGAGACATCAGGGATATACATTCCAACGCCGAAACGATCGTCATTAACCCATGCAAACCAGTCTTCAGGATGGTTCTTAACTATATCAGCGGTAGGAGACCAAGAACCAAGGTTTGGAGAATAAATTAATCCAGCTTGATCATCAATCCATGGTGTTTCGCCTTGGTATGTAACTAGAGTGTGAAGTGGGTGTGCTATATAAGTGGCAGGAAGTTCTAATTGAACATTCTTGCAGTCTTCCATGTCGCTAAAACCAGCAAAGTTAATGAATCTATTTTTTACGATGATATTTTCATTAACAATTGAGTACCAGTTCTCCATATAAGAATCGGTAACATAATTATTATCGGCCCAGTCTAAAGGTTTTACCTTTATATAGATGCTATTTTCAGTAATTTGATAATCAATGATCTGTGAAATATTACAATGGACGTCTCCGCCTTGAACTGGATTATATGGCCAATAATAACCAGCAGATGAACCGGTATAACACATTTTTCTTGTGTAGCCGTTTTCTCCATTAGTCATTTCGTTACTTCCGCCTAAAGCAGCATAAAATGATTGTTGAATTTGTCTTCCGGCATCGTAGTAATTAATTAAATTAACGTGATGGTCTTCACTGCCAAGCTTTCCTGCCTCACCAATAAGGTCAGTTGCATTAACCCCAATATAAACATCGTTATCTTCGGTTAAAACTTCATCAATATAGTAAGTGTCTTTTGTTGTCTGATAATTGTGTCTTTCTAAATAAGTGAATGTTCCGCCACCCATTAAATCGACACCAATTTCAAGGACACCCTTCTTTAAGTGAACTTCTTTTTTAGGAAGTTGACGATCTGAGACATAAAGACCATAAAGTTCAACGTTTCCAGATTCACTTGAAACATTGGTAATTGTGATTTTGTTTAAGTCTTTTTTAAATGCTCCCTGAGCCATCTTTGTTTTCATTGGAATGTTGTAATATTTATGAACCCCTTTAGTGCTATTACAACCTCTATGTTCATTAAACTGTGGACGATAAGCATCCAAAAAATGCCTATATTCCTGCTTATTTTCGCTTTTTTCAATGTAAAATGACTCAACACCTTTTTCAGCTGGATCATCAATATTTGAATATTCGATTTTACCGTATAGATTAACTTCACTTAATAAAGAAAGCTTAAGATAGTTCTGGTCATTTAGTATGTAATTTATATCAAAAGTTTTTGTTTCTCCCGCCTCAAGATAGAAGCCTTCATTCGCGACGTTTTTGATTTTTTCAAAATTAATTACTTCAGGAACAAATTCTTCTTCCTTAGGTTGTTCATTATTTTTCTTGTTATTACAACCGGTGCAGGAAATGGCTAAAGAAATAATTGATAAGTAAAAAATCTTTTTCATATTATCTAAACACCACCCCTCTAAGGAAAACTGTATTATCTTCACTATAAGAAACACCAAAACCAATGTTTGAAACATAATAATTTTCGGTTTGGTAGATTGCAGGAATATCAATGCTTGCGACTTTCCAACTTGAACTATCCATGTTGTTAGATAGTGTTGGACGAGTATTACCTATGATAGGTTCACCTTCGTTCTTTTCGGTCATGTAGTCTTGAGTTGTGCGTTTATCAACTGCATAAATATTAAGATACAAGCCACATGTTGGCTTTTGATTTTGATAAATAACATAGATTTTTGTCTTGCCTTGTAAACAAATGTTTGCACCATCTCTTCTATTGTTTTGAAACAAATATCCAAAATAATACCTAGCATATTCTGTTGAGTTATATAAAGTAGCTTCTTTGTCTTCAAAGTAAGAAAGAGGTTTTCTCCAGTCTGGAAGCATTGAATTGAATGTTTTTGCATTTGATAAATCACAAGAAGTTTCTGGATCAAGCGAGAATCTAATTTCTGCAACATCAATTTGTCCCGCGCCACTGAACTCGATACTAATATCAGTTATAGAACCTTCTTCAGTAAGAGGTAATGTGATAGATTGCAGTCCGCTATCAGCTTCAAAGTTATCAAATGTATAAACTCCAGATGAGGTATCAGAGTATAAGAGAATTACTTTGACAGAATTAATGCCACTTGAGAAATAATAATATTTCAATGAAATATCCTTATAGGCAATGTTTTCAAGTGTATATGACAAATGGTTTGTTAAAGTGCTACTACTAGAAACATTAAATGTTGTGGTCTTAAGGTTGTTATTATAGGAAAGTCCAACATCAGAATTGCCACTGAATCCAGCAAAATGAGCATCGTCAAAATTAAAACCAGGAATTTGGAATGGGCGATTTTCTTCTAAAGTAATGCTTTCAAGTAACATAGCATTATCGACACCTTTAACGTAAAACTCTAATGATATTGATTTAATTTCACCAACCATGTTTCTTCGACCATAAAGATTAATCGAGAAATCATCTTTTTGACTCATCCTATCAGCAAGTGCAATGGTTGCGTTATTTGTTGTATCTTTGCCCGTGCTTGGAGAAATAGTAGTAACTGTTAAATCGATTGATTGAATATATGAAAAATTTCTCATTCTTAAAGTTAAGTACGAATATTCAGATGCCAAAATGTGTTGATCAGAAACATCAAACGTAAATTTATTGGTGCTGTTATCGTATGCTGAATAAAGCAAGAGACCATCTGTTTTTACAAAGATGGAAGATGTGTTAGTTGTTGCTTTTTCCTGATTTTTTGGGAAAATAACGCCTAAATTTTGAGTTTGCGCGTCCTTCGCGGCATTTACATCGGTCTCAGAATCGTTCGTTAATAATGTCTTAACTTCTTGTGAGTCATTAAAACCAACATGGGTGTCATCTGCAATTCCATAAATCTCTGCAAATCTCACAACATTAGAAAAATCCTTGTTGTTCGTACTTATGTATTGGAATTGGATACGAAGAGAAATCATAGTGACTGAATTTCCCCAGCCAGAAACTCCATAGGTTGTTTTCTCAGAAAGATCAACGATTTTTGTAACCCACGGACTATCGTTAGTCATATTTCTTTCGTCACTATTTAATGGAACATGCAAACCATTTTCTTCACTTTCATAATTAATATCTGCTGCGTAATTGCCGTTTTTGTATTTGCTAATCCAGTAGAATCCAATCGAGGAAGCATCACCAAAATTTTTAAATTTTAATGCAATTTTTTGAGAATGAGAAATGTCAATTTGAGGATTAACGGTTCTGATGAACGGATCAGCTGTAGTTGAATAACCAAAATTAACATCGACAAAGTCGACTCCATCTTCTCCAGTCGAAACATCAGATATATTTCCTTCAATAGAACCACTTCCACCAGCGGCATATATTCCAAATCTTCTTTTAATAGCTGTGGCATTGTAAGACATTGATTCGCCACGAGATAAATAGACTGAAGTTGTATATTCAAGAGGTTGAGTTAAATCAAACGGGATTGTGCATGCTTCATCTTTAAAATAACCTAAGAACTTATAGCCATCACAAAGTTCATCATGAAGTTCTAGTGGGTCACCTTTTGCAGCATTACTTACTGTCCAAATAGGAGTTCTACTCCCTTTTAGGAAGTAGTTAATAGTAATTGTTTCTGCCCATCTAGCATAAAGAGTCATATCTTTACTGACAGTATCAGAAGAGAAATTCCATTTAGTTTGATAATCCTTTTCTACATACCATCCCGTAACTTTCATATTCAACTTGTTTTCCATAGGAGTTACTAAAGCTGGTTCATTTATTAAAGAGCCGGCTTCAACTCGTTGATCTGGAATAAGATTTGTTTCGTATTCAGTACAAGGATCAAAATGAACACATAAAAGACCATCGCCTTTTGAAGACTCATTTGATTTATTTTTAGATATGTTGCATGAAGAAATAACTAGAACAGCAGCGATTAAACTGAACATCGTTTTGTGATTCATAAAATATATTTTATTATACTATTTTATCTATGTGAAGTAATAAAAGCGCCTTAAATTGGTGTTAAATTAATCGTAATTTATATATTATTTTTAGCAAAGTTCTGTAGAAACATCACAAAAAATACAAGAAATATTGAATATTTGTATGAAGAATTAATGACAAATCAGTTTAGTTTTAAAGAGCAAGATATGAATTTAGAGTTATCAATTCTTTGCTATAATTTAAAAGTAATTTCTATGTTAACTAATTGGCAAAAAATTATTCTCATCAATTATGGAGTAATAGACAATTCTAGAATTGCCAAAGTTTTAGAAACCACAGAAGAAACTGTTGAAACAGAAGCAAAACGATTAGGAATAAATCATCTTACTAAAAACAAAGATTTTGTATCAAAAGGTTTCGTAACCATTATTCGAAACAACTACAACTTATTACCAAATGAATGCATTTCTGTTCTTTTAGGCATAGACATTAGCGAATTCAATTATCTGTTAAAGAATTACGATTTTTTGGATGTTAAGTTAGGTAAGAAACCAGATGTTGAGAATTACCTGTATTTTCCACTAAACGAAACACAAAAAAGAGAGACTGAATCAGTTGCCAGACATTTTATTAAAATAATTAAGCCTAGAGAAAACCAACCTTTTGATTTCTATAAAAAGCACTTAAAAACACTATATTCTGAGTCAAAAAACCCAGGAATTCCTGAACGTTTTGTCGGCCCATACAATTTTGACTACCTTAATTCTTTTGGGACAGAAATAGACGAAGAATACCTCGATTTATTAAAAGAAACAGGCACAACAGGTATATGGATAAGCGGGACTTTAAGAGATCTTGTACCATTTACATTTGATGAATCTTGTTCCAACAATTACAAAACTAAAATTCAAAATTTAAATGAGTTTATTGAGTGCTGTAAGAAACACGGTATTGATGTTTATCTTTATCTCAATGAACCACGAAGTTTGCCTGATGAATTTTTCAAAAGTCATGAAGATTTAAGAGGAAACCAAGTTGAAGATGGTTCGTTTGTTTTCTGCCTTAATAAGCAAGGAGCAATAGATTATATCTATAATTCAACAAAATACATAGTAAATAACGTTCCTCACCTCAAAGGGATAATGACTATAACAATGAGCGAAAATCCTACTCACTGTTTTTACAAAAATAACGCTCTTAAATGTAGTTATTGTCCATTTAAAAACATCTATGATGTTCCTGTTCTTATCAATAATACGATAATGAGAGCAATTAAGGACGCAGAATCAGAAACTACTTTAATCGCTAATCTATGGGGTTGGTCTTCGTACATGGGTTTTTCTACCCAAGACACTCTTAACGGCATCAAATTATTAGACAAAGACATTGCGATACTTTGCGTTAGTGAAGCTTCAAAAGACTTCGTCAGAAATAAAAAACATAACAGAGTCGTTGATTATTCAATTTCGGTTGTTGGCCCAAGTGAGCTAAGTAAAAAATCACTATTGTTAGCGAAACAATTAGGCCGCAAAACATATGCAAAAATACAAATAAACAACAGTTGGGAATGCTCAGCGGTCCCTTACATTCCAGCGTTCAATTTAATGGAAAAACATGTGAAAAACGTGAGAAAACTTGGTGTTAATGGCTTAATGCTTGGTTGGAGTTTAGGTGGATATCCTGGAGGGTTCTTGCCAATCGCTAATATGTTTTGCCAAAAAGAAGAATATGATTCAAAACATTATTATCAAAAGATTTATAAAAAGGATTACTCGCGTGCAAACAAAGCGATAGACATTTTTTCAAAAGCTTTTAAAAAATATCCATTTGATGTCTCAACAATTTATTTAGCGCCGCATACATTAGGACCTGCTAATTTATGGTATTTAGACAAAACCAAGAAGATCTCAACAATGGTTTGCTATTCTTACAATGACATTCAAAACTACACCCGTGCTTTTGGAGCAGATTACTATCTATCATTAATGAAACAACTATTAAATAAGTGGAAAGAAGGACTTGATACTTTAGAACCAGTTAAAGGCAATCCTTATTATGAAGAATTAAAACTTTTCGCAAATGCAACTTATATTCATCTAAAGAGTGCTTATAATACAGTCCGTTTCTATTATGAATACCAAAAAGTAGAAGTAGATAAAGAAATAATAAATAAGCTTATCGATTCAGAACTTCAATTAACAACAAACTTATATAATTTAATTATTAAAGATTCTAGAATTGGTTTTGAAATGACAAATCATTACTATTATGTTGAGAATAATTTACTTCTCAAGATAGCGAATTTGTTAGAAATAAAAGATAAAGTATTTAAAAATGAGAGGACATATTTATGAAGGTAATGTTTCAAGGCGACTCTATAACAGATGCTGATAGAAATCGTAGTGATAACCACTTTATGGCGGGCTATACACAGTTCGTAAAAGATGAATTTGGTGATGAAATTGAGTTCGTAAATTACGGAATAAGTGGAGATACCTCAAGACAAGTCTTAGCAAGACACGTTAATGAAGTTAACTTAGTCAAACCTGATATTTTAGTAATGCTCGTTGGCATAAATGATGTCTGGAGAAATGTTGAAAAGGTTTTAGAAGACGCAACCACAAGTGATGAATTCATTGAAAATATTTTAAAAATAATCGATGCAACTAGGAAAGCTGTTCCAAACGGAAAAATAATCTTTATTGAACCTTTCTTATTGCCTGGTTCTAGTGGAATCTATGAAGGCGGTTTTGATTTGTATAAAAAGAATATGAACTTAGTTAAAGAAAAAGTCCCTCAACTAGTTGATAAATATATTTCGTTACAGGACTTCTTCTTTAAAAATACAACACCTGAAATGATTTATATTAGAGATGGCGTTCACCCGAACGAAAACGGTCAAAAGATTATGGCAAAATATGTCACAAAAGCCATAAAAGAATTGATTTGAATCAACAAAATAAATGCTTATTAACTTTTTTGTTTCTTTATAGGAATGAGGGCAATTTTGTGAGTTTAATTCTCCAAATATTCGAATCATAGTTTTCGATACTTTGTAGTTTGCTTCAGCCTAGTGTTTGCTTAAATCGGACGTGAAAAAATAGCCATACTTTTTTGAAAGCTTTAATGTGGACACTTTCTCATCTAAATATTCGTGCACCATTTTCAGTTTTTGGCCATGTTATATTTCATAGAAAACCCCCAATCTAGTGTACTATTTAGGTCCAATAAATGGGGGTAATTTCAATGTTTATGGTGGACCTGACCAGGATCGAACTGGCGACCTCATCGTTGCGAACGACGCGCTCTCCCAACTGAGCTACAAGCCCGTTAATTTTAATCGTTTACGTAGAGCCCTACATCTCCATCGTACCAGTAATACATATTATACATGTTTTTGCCATCATCTAACTCGGAAGGTATAGAAACTTCCGGAATTATATATTGTGATTCTACTGGCGTGTCTTTCCATTCAAAGATCTGATTTGATACGTAAGCAATTTCGAATGTGGTCTCATTATAAAGTGCATACTCAAAGCGAGTATTCTGCTTAATGGTTAAATACATTCTTTCATCTGGGTAATGAATTGGTTTCTTTTCCTGACCATCGTTAAATACGGCTTTTACATTTGATATTCTTTCTAATTCTGAAGCAAACTCTTCTTCTGGATAACCAAGCACAATATAAAGTAAGAAAGATCCAGTAAATAAATCAGTCATATGGGCATAGTAAAATGCTTTGATTTCAAGTCCTTCAATCGACTCTGGAAAAATATAAAGCTCGGTGTGAAAGTCTTGTTCGTCCTTACTTTCTTGTAAAATTTCTAGATACTCTTCTGCGTTAGTTTTCGTCGTTTTTGTGCAGCCTGAACAAAGAGCAATCGGTAGAACTGCTAGCGTCTTTAAAAGTCTCATTTTATTCTGATTTCTCCGATTTTTCCTGAGAATTTTCGTTATTTTCGTCGTTTTTGAACAACATTTTTATGTTTTGATATGGACCAAATAATGAAACAGAGTCGCCCTTAATAATTGTGCTATCTTTTGAGATTGGAAGGTACTCATCTTCTCTTTTGACCATGACAGCAGTAATGCCGTATTTTTCTTTTAACTTAGCATCAATGATTTTTACGCCTTCAAGTTGTTTTGGAACTTCTTCGACATAAACTTCTACTAATGCATTATCACCGTAGTTGTTAATTAAGTTGATTTCATTAGATTTGTCTTCCTCTTTTGGTTGCTCTCCTGAAACAGAATAGACAAACGCTTCGTTAATGTTATTAATCAAACCATAGACAACAATAACGTCACCCTTTTTAAACATTGTATCTTTAGATACCTCAATAATTCTTGAGTCTCTTCTAATCGATAATACATTAATTGAATATTTCTTTGTAAGTGCCATTTTAGAAAGAGAAATCTCTTTCATGGTGTCAGGAACAATATTTAACACAACCTCACAAATAGCGTGTTTCCCTTGTAAATCAAAAACATTAATTATGTTTTTCTTCTTATTCTTCTTTGAGAATTTAATAGCCATATTCTCGAGGAATCTTTGGAAACGTCTGTTAATTGGGCGAATCTTAAGAAATGCCACCAACAAAAACAAACCTATGGTTACGTAAAGAATGATAAAGTACCATTCTGTAAAATGCGGAGTTTCTGTTCTCTTATATAGAGAAAGGGAAATAACAACATTGATAAGTAAACCCATAAATGCAACATAGAAAAGATGACCTGTATACATACATACGGTCGCGATCTTTCTTCTGGTGTCATCTTTTGCAATGAGTTCAGATTCTGAAGTTGTATAACCGGCACTTGTAAATAATGAAGCGACTTGGAACTTAATTTTACTAGAAGCCATTCCTGTCAACTTCAAAGCTACAGAGAAAATTTCAATCATCAAAAGATAGACTGTAAGGACTGCTAATACGAGTGAAATTGCTAGCCAAATATTCATACCTGTTTAATTCTACACTTTTATTATAATAAACCAAAGAGAAATTGTGTTATAAAGTTAAATCCTTTAAAATTGATATGTATTAAAAATACCCAGGAGGTTTTTGTATGGGTTTATCTAACAAAGTTGCCAAAGCCTATACCGGCAACAAAGTTCCTAGATTCACTAGATGGTTCTACCCATTCAGTGGAATATTTCGTGATGCATGTTATGCATTAGTTGGATCATTCTTACTTCAATACGCAATTACATCAGGCGTTTTAAGTAGTGATTCCACAACATTCGCTGCTCAATATGGTGTTATCACCATCGCTATGATGATTGCACTTGTTTGGGATGGCATCAACGACCCTATCATGGGATTTATTGTTGAAAAAGTTCACTTCAAACTTGGTAAGTTTAAACCATGGATTTTGATTGGTGCTATTGGAAACACTTTGGCAGTTATTCTTTTATTCTTGGTTAGACCTGCTAATGGTTGGGTATTCGTCGCATTAATGATCGTGTTCTATGTTCTTTGGGATACATTCTTCACAATGAACGATATCGGTTACTGGGCAATGCTTCCATCATTATCTAATGATGACCAAGAACGTGCAACATTAACTTCACGTGTTACCATCTGTGCTGCAATCGGTGGTTTCTTAATGACCGCTGCTGCAACACTTCTTCCAACAATGTTTGGTGCAAGTTCAGGTAAAGGCGCTGCTGCTGTTTACGCAGTAATGGCCGTTGTTGTTAGCTTATTATTCTTAGCTTCTCAAGCTGCAGTATTCTTCTTCTGTCAAGAAAAGGCTAGAGACGTCAAACAAGAAGAAGCTTCTGAAAAATCATCGCTTGTCGACTTATTTAAAGTCGTTGGCAAGAACCCACAAGTTCGTTACGTTGTTATTGCAATGTTCCTTTATTATTTAGCTAGTGGAGTTCTTACTGGTGGTATTGGCTTAAATTACTACTACTTGTCTGTTGGTTATGGCTCATCAAGTGGTGGCTTTGTCGTTACCCTTATTTCAGTTTTCTATGTCTTCTCAATGATTGCTTCTCAAGCACTTTATCCAGTCATTGCAAAGAAGATTAAAAAGCAAAAAATCTTAACAATTGCCGTAATTATTTCACTTGTTGGCGCTCTCGGATTCTTCCTTACATGCTTCCCATTATTCGGAGACAAACCAGTCTCATTAATGCTTAGCGGAACAACTCCAGCATATGGTGAAGGTATGAACTTTGGTTGGGGTTTGGGTGGACTTATGTTCTGCAATTACCTCTTCCCATTTATCTTCTTCTTTGGTGCGGGCCTTGTTTACATGGTCATTCTTGTTATGTTCCAAGATTCCATCGACTACAACGAATATCAATTTGGCGAAAGAAAAGAATCAGTTATCTCAGCTTGGAGACCACTCGATGTTAAGTTGGGTTCAGCTCTTTTAAGAGGATTCCAATATTTAATCTTCTTATCAGCAGGTGTTATGGGTGTTGTTAATGGTATCTCCACCGCTGAAGGCAAATTAAATTCAGGCGAATACGATTCAAATTCATTTGTTGCAAAGATTTCCGAACTCATGAATGATGTTACCAAGGGTTCATTAAATGTTATTGGTCTCTGGATCTTCATAATTCTTGCTCTTTGCTTCGTCGCTGTTTGGGTTCTTATCCACTTCGGTTATAAAATCACCGAAGAAAGCCATAAAGAAATGGTTGACGAACTTGAAAAACGTCACAAAGCTTCTGGCTTTAATCCTGAAGAAGTTGAGGCTCAATAAAACAGACACAAAAAGACCTACAATTGCGGGTCTTTTTTTATTTTGATTTTATACCAAAAATTATATAATAATTCTGAGGTTTAGATATGATTAAGACAAACGATAAGGTGTTTCACCTACAGACAAACAGTTTATCTTATATCTTCCACACGGATGATTTAGGGTTGTTGTTTCACGATTATTTCGGAAACAAAGTCGAATTAGTGGATTTTGATGTCAAACCTATCCAAGTAAAAGCAAGTGCCCAAAAAGGAACTTCCGCTATATATGAGGAAGCCAAGAACGCTGAGCTTTCGATGGATTTGGTTCCGTTAGAATTCTCTTTCCCACACAAAGGCGACTATAAGAGCACACCAATACTCTTAAAAAATGAAAAATTTGGATATGTATTTGACTTCAAGTTCGCTGGACATGAAGTTAGAAAAGTTCAACCACTTGAAGGACTTCCAACTCCACATGATGGAGATGAAGAATTAGTTATTTTCCTTAAAGATGAAAAAGCTAATGTTAAGTTAGAACTTCACTACTACATTTTTGAAAAAGATGATGTTTTCTGTAGGAATTTAGTAGTAGTGAATGAATCAGAACTTGATTTACTCGTCCAAAAAGCTCTCTCTTATCAACTTGATTTAGTTAACAAAAACTTTGAGTTGATTACCTTATCTGGTGGTTGGGCAAGCGAGATGAATAGACAAGTTCAACCAATCGTAGAAGGCAAATACTCAATTGAATCTAGAACAGGTAATTCCTCAAATAGATTCAATCCGTTCTTCATGATTAAAGAAAGAACTGCTGGTTTAGATAGTGGTGATGTTTATTCATTTAACCTAATCT
>JAEEGK010005027.1_pt1 | contig 32055 bp, 28 predicted proteins | sample 8958771 | NCBI WGS metagenome assembly JAEEGK01 (sample SAMN16246547, study PRJNA631951) | gut metagenome | biome: gut microbiome; feature: rumen; material: SC-attached | host: Bos | place: Iran: Karaj | collected 2018-10
AACGATCTATCCGGTAGTATTTATTGAAGCTTGACGGTTTGACTTTTATACCCAAGAACACTATAAGTGCTCTCGCTTCTTGTACTACTTATCATCTGTTTTATGTAAGACTTTCAAAGAACTCTTTCTTCAATGCCTCCGTCGCTGTTTTTAGCGCGAAAGCGGATGCAAAGGTACAACAAAAAAATGAACCGCACAAACTTTTTACCAACTTTTTTGAAAGAAAATGAAAAGTTTTCGCATTTCATGACAATGCGAAAACTCATATACCTTATTATAATATATATAGCGCTTCTATTATTGTGCTATAGAATTATTTCTTATTCGAAAATTTCCTCCAAGGGCTCCCCTTCTTCATCCTCGACGCTAGCGCCCTCAACAGGACACGGATTAAATCCGGCAGGAACATCAAAGACTGCATCTTCACTATAACCTAGTGTCTTATCCTTATACAGTGACTGCATATAATAAGCAAAGACTGGCAATGCCATGGTAGCGCCCTGACCCCATGCCATAGAGTCGAAATGGATATCGCGGTCATCACCACCTACCCATACGCCACTAACCAGTGTCGGTGTCAATCCCATGAACCATGCATCACTATTATTATTGGTTGTACCCGTCTTACCGCCAATCTGCGCTTTCAATCCATAACGGAAACGCAAACGACCAGCCGTACCTCCATCGACAACAGCTCTCAACATATACAACATCTTGTGGGCGCTCTGTTCACTAATCACCTCGTTCATGCGTGGTTGGAACTGAGCCAGCACATTACCCTCATTATCTTCAATCCTCGTAACAAACATGTGAGCAGCACGGATGCCATGGTTCACGAAAGCCGTATAAGCACTAACCATCTCGCCGACAGTTATCTCACATGGTCCCAGACAGAGCGACATTGACGGATGAATCTCTGGATTGCGGATGCCATACTCATGGAGCAATGTCACAAAAGCTTGCGGATTGAGCTTACTCATCAGATATGCCGATATCCAGTTGTTTGACTGCTGCAAGCCCCATTTCAGCGTCACCATGTCACCATAACGCGCCTTGCTACCGTTACGTGGTGTCCAAGGGCGACCTGCCACCATATAGGTTTGCTGCACATTGGGAGCCTCGTCGCATGGCGAGAAACCATTTTCCATAGCTAACGAATAGAGGAAGGGCTTAATGGTAGAACCCACCTGTCGACGACCTTCCATTGCCATATCATAAGCGAAATGCGTGAAATCCATACCTCCGACATACGCCTTGACATGACCATTCTGCGGACACATACTCATAAATCCAGTACGCAAGAACGTCTTATAGTAACGGATAGAATCTAACGGTGTCATCACAGTATCAATCTCACCGCGATAAGAAAACACAGTCATCTCCGTTTTCGTACGGAAGGATTGCATAATCTCATCTTCAGAAGCACCCGAAGCCTTCATCGCACGATAGCGGTCACACTGACGTACCGAGCGCATCAAGATATCCTGCACCTTGTCCATAGACAGGCTACCAGAGAAAGGTGCTGTCTTACGGCCAGCCTTCTCCTTGGTAAATGCTGGTTGCAGGAACTTTGCAACGTGCTCATAAACAGCTTTTTCCGCATACTCCTGCATACGAGAATCGATGGTAGTAAACACCTTCAAGCCATCCGTATAGACATTATACGTGTCACCATCTTTCTTCCTATTCTTATTACACCAACCATACAGCGGATCATTCTCCCAATTGAGTGAGTCGATATGGAATTTCACCATATTCCATACAGGATAGTCTTTCTTTTCCGGCTGCTTAGCCATCATATAGCGGCGCAGGAAGTCACGGAAATACTGGGCAATACCATCTTTATGGTCAGCGACATGGAACTTCAACCCAAGAGGTTCTCCCGACAACTTATCGCGTTCAGTCTCAGAGATATAGCCAGCCTTCTCCATCTGGGAAAGTACCACATTACGGCGTTCCAGACTACGCTCCGGATGACGTACAGGATTAAAGTATGACGGATTCTTACAGAGTCCTACCAATACGGCAGCCTCTGTGATTTTCAAGTCTTTAGGATCTTTACTAAAATAGGTATTCGAGGCGGTCTTAATTCCTACCGCATTGTGCAAGAAGTCGAAGTAGTTGAGATACATAGTAATAATCTCATCCTTCGTATAGTTACGTTCCAATTTGACAGCAATCACCCACTCTATCGGTTTCTGCAACAAGCGTTCCATAACACTATGTGCCTTCTCCGAATACAACTGCTTAGCCAATTGCTGTGTAATCGTCGAACCACCACCAGCACTCTTTTGTCCGAAGATGCCACGCTTTACGATGGCACGTCCAAGGGCATAAAAGTCAATACCCGAATGTTCGTAGAAACGTACATCCTCCGTGGCCACTAATGCCTGGATAAGTGACGGTGACAGCTGGTTATAGTCCACCATGATGCGGTTCTCACGGTTGTAGTTCCATGTACCCAGGATTTTCCCGTCAGCAGAATACACCTGCGTGGCGAAACGGCTGATAGGATTCTGCAAATCCTCAATAGGAGGCATATAGCCTACCCAGCCTTTTTCGATGGCATAGAACCCCAGTCCTGCCGCAAGAACAGAAAGACCTAACAGCGCCCATAAAGAGCATATGATAATCTTTTTCATTGTACAATTTCTTCTTAGTTGAGTGCAAAATTACAAATTTCTTCCGAATAATCGCACGTAAATCAGAAATTATGTGTAATTTTGTGCCATCAAAACCCAAACAAGGATGGAAAAGCATGATTTTGTAACGATTGCCAACCTCACTCGTGAGAAGATTCTCTACATGATTGAGATGGCACAAGAGTTTGAGCGGCACCCCAACCGCGAACTACTGAAAGGCAAGGTAGTTGCCACTTTATTTTTCGAACCATCAACCCGAACCCGCCTCAGTTTCGAGACTGCAGCCAACCGCTTAGGAGCCCGTGTCATTGGATTTGCAGACCCAAAGATTACCAGTGGCACCAAGGGGGAGACACTGAAAGACACGATCTCCATGGTTGCCAACTACGCCGACGTCATCGTGATGCGTCACTTTATCGAAGGTGCTGCACAATATGCTTCAGAGGTTACTGAGGTGCCCATTGTCAACGCTGGCGACGGTGCTCACCAGCACCCGTCACAGTGCATGCTCGACCTCTACTCCATTTATAAGACTCAGGGAACCTTAGAGAACCTTAATATATATTTGGTGGGCGACCTGAAGTACGGCCGTACTGTCCATTCACTGATTATGGCCATGCGCCACTTCAATCCCACCTTCCACTTTGTGGCTCCAAAAGAGCTGGCTATGCCCCAGGAATATAAGCTCTACTGCAAGGAGCACGGCATCAAGTATACCGAACATACCGCCTTCAACGAGAAGGTCATTGCCGATGCAGACATTCTCTATATGACGCGTGTTCAGAAGGAACGTTTCAGTGACCTGATGGAGTATGAGCGTGTCAAGAACGTCTATGTGCTCAACAATGACATGCTGCGCCTGGCCAAGCCCAATATGAAGATACTGCATCCGCTACCTCGCGTCAACGAGATAGCCTACGATGTTGATGAGAATTCACATGCTTACTATATCCAGCAGGCCGGCAACGGACTCTTTGCCCGTGAAGCTATCTTCTGTGACGTACTCGGCATCAGTTTAGAAGAAGTTAAGAACGATAAAACCATTATAGGATGAACAAGAAAGAACGATTAGTTGCCGCCATTGAGCAAGGCACCGTTATCGACCACATACCCGCAGAGAAGACCTACCAAGTGGCTAGTCTATTGGGACTCTTCGATTTGGGCACACCGGTCACCATTGGTTTCAATTATCCCTCACAGAAGGTGGGCAATAAAGGTATTATCAAGGTCAGCGACAAGTTTTTCACCGATGACGAGATCTCTCGTCTGTCAGTTGTAGCCCCCAAAGTTATCCTCAACATCATCCGAGACTATGAGGTGGTAGAAAAGAAAACCGTAGAAACACCTGCCGAGATTCGTGGCATCGTGAAATGCAACAACCCCAAGTGCATCACCAACAACGAGCCCATGCCGACACTTTTCCACGTAGAGAACGGTATTCTGACCTGCCACTATTGCGAGAAAGAACAGGACATCAACAAGGTGGAAATTGTTTAGTTATACGATTTATGACGATAACATTTGGCAGAACAAGTTTTTTTCGTTACTTTTGCAGCACGTATTGCACATCCCAATCAAAAACAGTATAAAAACAATGGAAAGAGACAATCAGATTTTTGAGTTGATTGAGCAGGAGCACCAGCGCCAGCTGAAAGGCATCGAGCTCATCGCCAGTGAGAACTTTGTTAGCGACCAGGTTATGGAAGCCATGGGCAGCTACCTTACCAACAAATATGCAGAAGGCTATCCCGGGCACCGTTATTATGGAGGTTGTCAGGTTGTCGATAAGGTAGAGCAATTGGCCATCGACCGCGTTTGCAAGTTGTTTGGTGCTGAGTATGCCAACGTACAGCCCCACTCTGGTGCACAGGCCAATGCGGCAGTATTGCTGGCAGTGCTGAAGCCTGGTGATTGCTTTATGGGTCTGAACCTGGATCACGGTGGTCACCTGAGCCACGGTTCACTGGTCAATACCTCAGGAATCCTTTATAAACCCGTAGGTTATAACCTGAACAAGGAGACTGGCCGTGTGGACTACGACGAGATGGAGAAGCTGGCTATCGAGAACAAGCCCAAGCTGATTATCGGTGGTGGTTCTGCTTACAGCCGTGAGTGGGACTACAAGCGTATGCGTGAGATTGCCGATAAGGTAGGTGCTCTGCTGATGATTGACATGGCACACCCCGCAGGTCTGATTGCTGCTGGTCTGCTGGACAACCCCGTCAAGTACGCTCACATCGTGACTTCTACCACCCACAAGACTTTGCGTGGTCCTCGTGGCGGTATCATCCTGTTGGGTAAAGACTTCGACAATCCCTGGGGCTACACTACTCCGAAGGGCGTCGTCAAGAAAATGTCACAGTTGCTGAATAGCGCTGTATTCCCTGGACAGCAAGGCGGGCCTCTGGAGCACGTCATCGCTGCCAAGGCCGTTGCCTTCGGTGAGGCTTTGAAGCCTGAATTCAAAGAGTGGGCTAAGCAGGTGAAGAAGAATGCTGCCGTTTTGGCCGACGAGCTCGTTAAGCGTGGTTTCGGCATAGTCAGCGGTGGTACCGACAACCACTCTATGCTTGTCGACTTGCGCTCTAAGTATCCAGAGCTAACTGGTAAAGTGGCTGAGAATGCTCTCGTTGCTGCCGACATTACCGTCAACAAGAATATGGTACCATTTGACAGTCGCTCAGCTTTCCAGACCTCTGGTATCCGTCTGGGAACTCCCGCTATCACTACCCGTGGTGCAAAGGAAGACCTAATGATTCAGATTGCCGCCTGGATTGAGGAAGTACTCAACGACCCTGAGAACGAACAGGTCATCGCCAAGGTACGTGGCGAGGTCAACGAGACCATGAAGAGCTATCCGCTCTTTGCCTATTAAAGAAAATACATGATTCGCTACTTAAAGACGATATTATTTACCCTGCCTATGATGCTGTTGCTCTTGTGTCCGACGGACATGAGAGCACAGCACTTGCAGGCTACTCTCTCCCACTATTCCACTGCCGACGGACTGCCTAGCAATGCTATCTCTTACCTCACAAGCGATGACTACGGATATGTTTGGATAGCCACGTGGAATGGTGTATCCCGTTTCGACGGTTTTAACTTTTACAACTATAAGACCGGCATTCATAGCGGTATACCGGGATTACACAACCGTCTAGACAACCTTATTGTCGATCAGGCACAGAATGTATGGATGAAGATGTACGACGGTCGCATCTTCGTCATCAACAGACAAACAGACTGCATTATCGACCCACTTGCCAATGTCAGTGGTCACGAGGACTATCGTGTTGACTATTTCTTTAATCCACATATCACCAGTACCGGCGACGTACTGGTATCCTACGGCAACAATGGGTTTTATAAGTTCCATTTAGACCGCACAGGACTTAAGGGAGACCTTGTGAACACCGAAGGTCTTATTGTCAAAAGTGTTGCCGAGGGATATCACAACGACCTGTGGATAGGAACCAATAAAGGAGTTCACCGCATGAACCCTTCAAACATGGCCTTGGAGTCCAAAGGCTTTCTGTCGGACGAAGACGTCACACAGCTAACCTCCAATGGTTACAACATCTATGCCGGTACAACGTCTGGGAAGATTATCCAATTTTCCTATGGTGACGAACCGCAACTGGTTTACGACTGGGGGCATCCCATTACCGGTCTTTTCGTGGATAGTCACGGTTTACTCTGGTTTTCTGACAACGAGGACGGTTGTTTGCGTTTGAACCGAGAAACTGGCAATATTAAACGTTTTATACAGCGCACCATGGTACCCGAGTTCACCAGCAGAGGAGCGGAATTCAGCGAAGCGCTAGGTGTTGTATGGGCACGCATGAACCACGGCGGCTACGGCTACTACAACCGTGAGAATGACGAAATAGAGTATTTCCACAATGACCCATCGAATCCTTGGAACCTTTCTAACACCGTCAATGCCCGTCTTGAGATGAATGATGGTGTAGTGTGGGAATCAACCATCCGTCGTGGTTTTGAGAAACTAGAGATTCTCAAGAACAATATTCCACGTACCCAACTAGTACCTGGTGCAGAGAATACCATGGAGAACGAGACACGTGCCCTCTACTATGACATCCAACAGCAACTGCTGCTTATTGGTAACAAGAAGGGTACACTATTCCTTATTGACAAGCATGGCAACCGACAAACGTTGACCCATGACAGCAAGGGAGAACCTTTCGGACGTTTCTATGGTATTAGTGGTGACTCAAAGGGTAACTATTGGCTCTGCGACAAGGATAAGGGAGTCTACAAGATGACGCCCAACGCAAATGATGGCTTTACAATCACCAATTTCCACCACGACGAGGATGACTTATGGTCACTCACCTCGAACAATGCCTATCAGGCTGTGGAAGACCGACATGGCAATATCTGGGTAGCAACCTATGGCGGTGGCGTCAACATCCTCGTCAAGAAAAAAGACGGTGGTTATCACGTCTATAGTCCTCAAAACATGCTAAAAAAGTATCCACAGCACAGTTACCAGAAGGTGCGCACGATTGAGATGGATAAGGATGGCTACATCTGGGCCGGCACTACAGACGGTATACTCATTATGACACTAAAGGGCGACAAGTTTTCTGCCACACCACTGACAGCCCCCAGCGATCCATTAAAAGGACTGTCCAGCAACGACATTATTTGCTTGCGCAGAGATCAAAAAGGCATCATGTGGGTAGGAACCAACAGTGGCGGTCTGAGCCGAACGACGTCGAAAGACGACAACGGCTGTTGGCAGTTCGAAAACTACGGCATAGAATCAGGACTTCCTTCTGAGGAGATTCGCAGCATTACCTTCGACAACAAGGGCAACGTATGGTTTGCTACTGACAATATTCTCTGCTCATTTGACACCCAGAAGAAGATTCTCACCACTTTCTCAAGTCTTGACGGTGTCGATGACACCATGTGTTCGGAGAATGCCGCCATCTCATTGCCCGGTGGTAAGATTATCTTTGGAACCCTTGATGGCTACTATACTGTTGACCGCAACAACCTCATCAACAAGACAGGATCACTATTGAAGCTACGCATCACCGATTTCTTCCTTGATGACGAGCAACAGTCACCAAGGCTGAATAACACCTTTGACTACTATGTGCCAGAGAGCCGTAGCGTCAAGCTGCCCAAACACGGCGGTGTCTTCTCTTTCCGCTTTGCAGCGCTTAACTACCAGTTGCAACACCGCACGCACTACCAGTACCGACTGCTGGGATACGAATCAGAATGGAACAATGCTGACAAAGAGCGTATTGCATCCTATAGCGATCTGCCGGCTGGAACATACTTATTCCAAGTAAAAGCCTTTCTCTTGGAGTCACCAGAAAATTACGACATGCGCACCATGGAGGTTGTTATCCCACCCTACTTCCTGCTGTCAACCTCAGCTGTCTGGCTCTATCTCTTCATACTGATGGTTATCGGTATTGCCGGTCTTTGGTGGTATCAGGAACAATTGCGCAAAAAATTCGCATAAACGTTTGGAAGTTTAGCTTTTTTTTCCTAACTTTGCAAACAGAACAGGGAGCTGTGCCGGTTCGATAGGGATACTCATCAAATTACATTGAAAACCGAGCTGACTCCTCTTGCCAATGGCGGGCCACAACCTACGCAAGTGGGAAGCCGAAAGGCCGGTGGATTACAACGACGGAGGGCACTCAAATCTTTTAACAAAGGAGTTTTCATCACATCACCGGGCGGCACCCTTTTCTTTTTATTTGAAAAAGTAAATCGTCAAATTGTAAATTAGCAATATGTTTTCCGGAATCATAGAGGAGTTTGCTACCGTTGTAGCCATTAAAAAAGACCGTGACAATATCGACTTTACGCTGACCTGCTCGTTTGTTGACGAGTTGAGCATCGATCAAAGTGTAGCCCACAACGGCGTATGTCTTACCGTTGTAACCATCCATCAGCCATCAGACATCTGCCGTCAACCTTCTTATACTGTAACAGCCATGAAAGAAACGCTCGACCGCACCAACCTCGGACTACTGAAAGTCGGCGACAAGGTCAATATTGAGCGTAGCATGCTGATGAATGGCCGACTAGATGGTCACATCGTACAAGGACACGTTGACGAAACCGCCCGTTGCATTGCCATGGAAGATGCCAATGGTAGCACTTACTTCACCTTTGAATACAAGGAAGACCGCGAGATGGCACGCAAAGGCTACTTCACCGTCGACAAAGGCTCTGTAACAGTTAACGGTGTCTCGTTAACCGTCTGCAATCCTACACAGAACACTTTCCAGGTAGCCATCATTCCCTACACCATGGAACACACCAATTTTCAGGATATTCGTATAGGAACTGTTGTCAATCTGGAGTTCGACATCCTTGGCAAATACATTGCCCGACTGCAACAGCTATAAGCGGTGCAGATATGCAGCGCACATCTTAGCGCAGCGTTCACCATCAACACCTGCAGAGACGATACCACCTGCATAGCCGGCACCTTCCCCACAAGGAAAAAGTCCTTCAAGACGAACATGCATTAACGTTTCGCTGTCACGGACGATGCGGACAGGACTGCTGGTACGTGTCTCAACACCAATCATCACAGCCTCATTCGTCAGGAATCCATGACATTGGCGTCCAAATGTCTTGAAACCCTCCTGCAGGCGATGACTGATAGACTGAGGCATCCAGAAATATAAAGGCGATGAGATTAGTCCAGGTGCATAAGAACTCTTGGGCAAGTCATAGCTCAAACGCTTATTGACAAAGTCTGCCATACGCTGTGCAGGAGCCGTCTGTTTCATATTACCCTGTTGCCAGCAGGAGCGTTCTAATTCTTCCTGAAAATGCATCACCCTTAATGCATCATCACCATCGACATCTTCGGCACGCAGTTCAACCACCATTCCAGAGTTCGACCACTGTCCACCACGATTCGACGGGCTCATGCCATTAACGACTATCTGTTCCTTGTCAGTAGCTGCAGGAATAACAAAGCCACCAGGACACATACAGAACGAGTAGACACCACGCCCGTCTACCTGCGTCACAAATGAATACTCAGCAGCAGGAAGATACTTTCCCCTACCCTGTTTATTATGATACTGTATCTGGTCGATAAGCATAGACGGATGTTCCAAACGTACACCCACGGCGATGCCTTTGGCCTCCAGTTCGATGTTGCTCTCGGCAAGGTAACGATAGACGTCGCGAGCAGAATGACCTGTAGCAAGAATGACAGGACCGCGGTACTCTTTTTCAGCTGCGAAACAGCCGACCACTCGATTGCCCTCCAACAGCAGCTGAGTCATCTTGGTCTGGAAATGCACCTCTCCACCACAACGAAGAATGGTGTTACGCATATTCTCTATAACGCGCGGAAGCTTATCAGTACCAATATGCGGATGAGCATCAGCCAGGATATTCGTCGAGGCGCCGTGCTGACAGAACACGTTGAGTATCTTTTCTATAGAACCGCGTTTTTTAGAGCGGGTGTACAGCTTACCATCCGAATAGGCACCGGCACCACCCTCACCAAAACAGTAGTTGCTCTCAGCATCAACCTTTTGCGTCTTGGCAATCTGTGCCAAGTCCTTCTTACGTTCACGCACGTCCTTGCCACGCTCCAGCACGATGGGGCGCAGGCCGAGTTCTATCAAGTGCAAGGCTGCAAACAATCCACCAGGGCCTGCACCAACAACGATAACAGACGGACAGCCACTGACATCAGGATAGTCCGTATGCTGGTACTCGTCATCTGTGGGCTGTTCGTTCATGAATACCCGTACCTTCAGATTGACGAAGATAGTGCGCTGACGGGCATCAATGCTACGACGAAGGATGCGCACAGCTGTAATCGTGCGCACGTCAAAGCCATACTCATCGGCCAGCCATGAACGCAGCGCCTGCTCGTTGGCAGCCACCTGCGGATGTACACGTATTTGATACTCCTGTATCATTCTTCTTTAAAGAGGTCTTTAATCTCGTCAATCTCGTCGTCATCAAACCACTTCGACAGTCGCTCTTTGGCTTTCTGCTGAATCTCTGGGTCGATATCTGTCCATACCTTCTTAAGTACAAACAACAGCACAGCAAGGTCGTCCGTCAGTCCTGCAATGGGAATGGCATCTGGAATAACATCCAACGGACTAATCATATACCCCAACGCACCGATAATCATGGCTTTGTTGGCAGTACTGATCTTGTCACTTCCCAGCGTATAGTACAATATCAGCGCTGCATATACCAGTTTGGCGCCAGCACGCTTGGCAATGCTTGCAATCTTGTCAACGAAGTCCGACTGTGAGAACTTGTTGGCATACTTCATAAAATCGGGTAATTCCATATTTCTATTCTTTTTCGTTATTTCATTATATCGTTATTACAAGTTATTTCAACCTAATCACCCTAATACCCGTATGGGATGGATGCTTCTGCAGGTATTGGTAGAAAGTCATCGGCTCCGACACCACCTTCTTATGTATCATTGACGCATTAAGCAGGTGTAGCCCATCTTTCTGCCAGACAGCAAAACCCAGATGCGCAATATCCAATCCTTTCTTATTGCACGTGATGGCAATGATATCGCCATCCTTGACAGCCTGACGTAATGCCTTAGTAGAGCGACGCAGTGTCGATTTGGGAATATAACGTGCCTTCACACCAGTAAGTTGTTGCTCCTGTTGACGAATGATAGGCACCAGTTCTGGATGGGCTTTCAGCGCCTTATACGCTGTAGGATGCGTGCTCATATAGTTCACCTTGACCTGCTGAACAGCTGTGAAAGGTGGATTCGGTGACTGTATCTCCGCCACTATATTCATCGCCTGCTTGTCACGTATCCAGTCAGAGAAGTAATGCAGTCGCGATGTATAGCCATCCATCACACCCCCTCTATATCTCAGCATACGCAACGTCATCAGATAGTCGTTCCATGTACGCTTTCCCTGATGGGCACAGATAGTCAACGCCGTTACCGTTTCCACCAAAGTGGTACAATCCAATTGGCGGGTGTTGACTACCAATTGCTCGTCATCATTCACTTCCAAGGTATGCGCTACATAGGGTACGCCCAAGAACTGACGTGCAAACCACAGAGTGGTTGTCTTAGTGTCAGCCTTAGCCAACAGACGGCAAATAGTCAGACTGTCAGTACTCGTATAGGTGACCTGTGCACATACGGTGCCGACAACCAGCAATAATAATGTTATCAGTAGCGTTCTCATTCTTTTTTCTTCTTATATGGCCCTCGCGCTCCGAAGTTGTATCCAATATACATATTCAGACTGCCAAAAATATTATTAGCAGCAAAGCGCGACTTATGGTAATTATAGGCACGGACAATGACAGAGGCACCAGCATACCACCGCATATTGTTGTACACCAAGCCAAAACGTCCGATACCATCGATATTCAAATTATTGATGTCGAAGTGATACTTCTCTCCCTCTTCCGTCTCACCATGCGAACGTTTATAGGCCAGTGCTAGCGATAGGCTAGAGCAGAATAGACAGTTCTTAGCAAACACCCAATTATAGGCATATCCCACCGAAGCACTAGAGCTATAATATTTCACGCTATTGAACATCAGTCCACTATCCAACTTGACTGCCTGCGGTCCCATACGCTCATCTATCTGGCTCTGTAACTTCTCGTGGTCAAACTCAATACTGTTTTGTGTATAGGTCACACCTACCATCCACGATCCACAACTGATTTTTTGGATGGTACTCTGTGCAAAAGCGGCAGGATAGGAGAAACGTTGGTGGTTGAAGATATAATAAAGATTAACACCAGTGATACCCACGCTGATACCATCAAAAGCTACACCCTCCATCACACTTGTGTTGACTTTTTCACCTAGATTGAGGCGACGTATCTTATAATCACAACCAGTACGACGATAGTAGATGTCAGCGCCAATCTGTGCACTATAGATACTCAGGTCTATCTCCTGTTTCAAGTCCTTGATGCTCACATCGACATGTTTCAGGTCAAAAGTATAACCTGCAAACACCCAACGCCAGCCAAAATAGGGACCAATCTTCAAGTTTGGCTCAGGAGAAAGCCATACAGACTGACCATCAGAACCCGATGTACTCAGACGGTAATAGTCATAAGTATGGGTAGCCTGCAACATGACCGACCAGTTATAGTGCTGCGGTTCGACATATCTCTCGTCGATATAGCTGAATCCACGAATGGTACGGCGCAGCCAACTGAGTTTTTTCTCTGGCTGCTCCGTCTGTAACGTGTCTTGGGCTATAACCTGCAACGCTATCACGGTCAATATCATCAACAGTGCTTTTCTCATCACGTCAGAACTTTCCTAAGATACGGTCGAGGACCCAGTTGACGGGCGTTGCTGACACACTGGTGCACTCGCAGATGCCAATGCCCTGCAGATGTTCACAAACACTTTTAATCAGAGGATACTGCACATAAGGTGGATTAGGAACTTCCAACACCTGCGTACCCTCGCTGGTATGCAGTACAATGGGCTTATAGTCAAAAACAGAGAAATTCATCAGTCCCTTGTCACCGATAATCTCTATGCAGTCTTCACGTGCCGACTCATGACCTACAAAGCACCACGAGCCACTACCGGGCAAACCGCTTTCAAACTCAAAACAAGCACTCACAGAGTCTTCAGCATCATAAAGTCCACCGCGGTTGGCCCTTATGCCTCGTGCCTCGATGATGACACCGAAGATATGCTGCAAAAGGTCAAGCTGGTGTGGCGCCAAGTCATAAAAATAGCCACCACCCGCAATGTCTGGCTGCAGGCGCCAAGGCAACTCCTGTGGTTTGGTATAGTCCAGTTCACGAGGCGGAACGGCAAAACGTATCTGAACATTAATCACCTTACCGATGGTGCCGTTATCCACCAGTTCCTTCACTTTCTGGAAATAAGGCAAATAGCGACGGTAGTAGGCCACAAAGCATGGCACGCCCGTCTCCGCACTGATACGGTTGATGCGGGCACAGTCTTCATATGATGCTGCCAGCGGTTTCTCGATATACACTGGTTTGCCTGCTTTCATCGCCATGATGGCAAAGGTAGCATGACTGCTGGGAGGCGTAGCGATATAGATAGCATTCACGTCAGGGTCGTCAACGAGTTCCTGGGCATCAGTATACCACTTGGCTATGCCGTGACGCTCAGCATAGCTACGTGCCTTCCGCTCCTGACGACTCATCACCGCCACCACGCTGGAACCCTCTACTTCAGAGAATGCCGGCCCGCTTTTCTTTTCTGTTACTTCACCACACCCGATGAAGCCCCATCGTAATATCTTCATAATTCTGTGCAAAATTACAAAATAATTATGAATTATGCATTATAAATTATGAATTATTCGTAACTTTGCACTGCCAAATTGGAATATATGGAGCAAGAAGAAAAAATAATTTTACAAAAAGCACGTGGTTACCGGGGGATTCTTTCGGCAGGTACACACCTGTATATCAGCGATTTCCGCCGTTTTTTCAAAGCCTCATGGTTGACTGCTCTTGTTTATGCATTTATCAATGCAGCACTTGGTACGCTGACTGCTATCAAAATACCAGAACTCATTGTTGTCATCTTGCAACAGCTACAGCGCTATAACGGCGTTTTCATCGAGAGTCTGCAATCTTATCTGGTGATTTTGGCCGAGTGCATCGTACTGATTCTTGCCGCCGTCATCGCTGCAACATTGTCCCAAGCCACGATTTTTGCTTTGCTGAAAGAGCATATCGAAACAGGCAATGTTCCCGTTCCTAGTAGTTGGTGGAAGCCCAGTACAAGTATGATGGGCCGCACACTGAAAGGTGTGCTTCTCACATTGCTAATTACCATTCCCTTGCTTATCTTGGTTCTCACGGTCCCCTTTGCTCTACCATTGTGGTATGTATTGTTGAAATATATCATGGAGCCCTCTGCTGGTTATTGGACAACACTGAGAAAAGGCTATGGACGTGGCATGGGATATTGGGGCTCTTTGTTCCTGGTATTCTTCCTCACCACCCTCTTCATCCTGTTGGCAGGAATGATTGTCATGCTCCCTGCCCATATTCTCTTCCTTGCCAACTATCGTGCACAGATGGGCGTACTCATCGGTGACCCATTGGGCATGCCAGCCTACATGCTACCTATGACCTTTATTACCTTCGTGCTGTGTAGTTTCCTGTATTTCTACATCTGCCTGCCCATGCTATTCAACGGCTACTATGCTTATGGCAGTATTGAAGCAAAGGAACTTGAACACGAACAACAAAAACTAAGCATACAATGAAGAAAATACTCTTTATCGATCGTGACGGGACCATCATCCGTGAACCAGAAGACGAGCAGATTGACAGCTTCGAGAAACTGCAGTTCATACCACGCGCCATCTCTAACCTCGTTTTCCTGCGTCAGCATACAGATTATGAGTTTGTAATGGTCAGCAATCAGGACGGACTGGGTACTGATGCTTTTCCTGAAGACACGTTCTGGCCTGTACAGAACTTTATTCTCGACACGTTGAAAGGAGAGGGTGTGGAGTTTGACGATATCCTTATCGACCCCCACTTCCCAGAGGACAATGCCCCTACTCGCAAGCCTAACACGGGACTGGTAGAGAAATACATCAACAACCCTGAATACGATATCCAAGGTAGCTACGTCATTGGCGACCGCGAAACAGACCGTCAGTTCGCCAAGAACATCGGTTGTGGTTTCCTGCAGATAGACAGTACCCCTGGTGGGTTGGCTGCTGAGAGCTGGGACAAAGCAGCAACCATTGCTTTTGGTGGCGAGCGCACTGCAGAGGTTCGTCGTACCACCAAGGAAACGGATATCTTGGTGAAGGTTGACCTCGACGGCAATGGCCATTGCGATATCCAGACGGGACTTGGTTTCTTCGATCACATGTTGGAGCAGATTGGCAAACACGGCATGATTGACCTCACTGTCCACTGCAATGGTGACCTGCATGTTGATGAGCACCACACCATCGAGGATACGGCTTTGGCGCTAGGCGAATGCCTGCTCAAGGCACTGGGCGACAAGCGTGGCATTGAGCGCTACGGCTATTGTCTGCCCATGGACGACTGTCTGTGTTCCGTCTGCCTCGACTTTGGCGGACGTCCTTGGTTGGTCTGGGATGCTGAGTTCAACCGCGAGAAAATTGGGGAGATGCCTACTGAGATGTTCCTACACTTCTTCAAGAGTCTGAGCGATGCTGCCAAGATGAATCTGAACATCAAGGCAGAGGGACAGAACGAGCACCATAAGATTGAAGGCATCTTCAAGGCGCTGGCCCGTTCACTGAAAATGGCAGTACGCAGAGATATCTATCACTACGAACTGCCATCTACCAAGGGAAGCTTATAAGGCTATCGTCTGGGCCATATCATCTCCATCGGATAATGGCGTATCAAATCCCACCAGGAACGCTCTTCAGCCATCAGTTCCTTGAGGATGAAGCGTCCTTCTTCTGCCAGTGGTTCACAAAGCATACATATGCGATTGAGGCCCATCGTCTCTTGCAGTACCCACATCACGCCGGCGGCAAACTGGGTCATTCCCAGTGTTTCCAGGGTATTCGCCATGTTAGAACCATCCTTAAATGGCTGGAATTCACCTTTGAGCTGGCTGAGCACATAGTAGTAGTCTACCAAAAGACTCATCGTCGACTTGCCACTCAGCAGTCGCTGCTGGAAAGTTTGTAGTATGCAGATGGCGTTCATCGTCAATGTAGGGACAACTATGTCATCATCTCCTTGACTGAACATTAGTTCCTTGTTTTGTGCAAACCACTTCTGCAATTTTCTGTTCGCCCACGGATTACGGACGGACAGCACACGGTAATGTAGATTGACAGGGGTATTTTCCCATGCATTCAAGGCCAATGATGTATAGCCACAACGTATCTCCTGCTGACCAGTCTGACGCGCAAACTTAATGGCACGATCCATACTACAATCCAAAAAAACGTCGATGGACGGGGACTGTGCGCCATTCATCACAGCAGCACGTATCTTTCGCTCGTCTAGCTTCTTTACCAACTTCTCACGACGACTGTTCAACAGCTCCTGACTCTCACGAACAGCCTCAGCATCAGCCATCCAGTCAATACTCAGGTCCTGAGGAGCACGCAGTCCGTAGTCAAACAACCGTTCTACGCCCTTGTAACAGACTTCCGTCAACCCATGACGTTGGGCAGTGCGGTAGATAGCATGCCACTCCTCCACCAAAGGGCCTCTACTCAAGCAGTCCATCTGTCCTATGGCAACTCGCAGCAATTCAAAAAACAATTCTTGCATGATACTTGGATAGTAGTTTTTTGTTATTCTTCTGCAAAGTTACAAAATAATTGAGAATTAACAACTGATATTGATAATTTCTTTGTAATTTTGCACGAAATTTGTGTATAGACTACGATGAGCGACAACAAGACAACACGTATGCAACAGCTCGTCAACGAGTTGAACGAGGCTTCCGAAGCCTACTACAACGGACAGACAGAGCAGATGACTGACTACGAGTGGGATGCAAAGTTCGACGAACTGCGCCAACTGGAACAGGAGACTGGCACTACCCTGCCCGACTCTCCCACCCAGAAAGTGTCGGAGGACAGCATCAGTGGGCAGAAAGAAGAGCACGAGTTTGCGGCACTCTCTTTGGCTAAGACCAAACAGTCTGCAGACCTTGTCAAATGGGCCGAAGAGCGTCCCATCTGGATATCGTGGAAACTTGATGGATTGACACTTGTGGTCACCTATGACGACGGCAAGCTCACAAAAGTGGTCACACGTGGTAACGGACATATCGGAACCAACATTACCCATCTGGCTAAAGCCATCAGTGGTATCCCACAGGAAATCAAAGCCAACGGCCATATCGTTATCCGAGGCGAAGCAGTGATTTCCTACGATGACTTCGAACAGTACGTCATGGAGAGTGGCGAAGACTATGCCAACCCACGCAATCTGGCATCGGGGTCGCTGTCGGTGAAAGACCCGCAGGACATTAAGGACCGTCACATCCGCTGGATTCCTTTTACATTAGTATATGCTGAAACGGACCTCAATAGCTGGGGCGCACGCATGGACTGGCTCGACAGCCTAGGCTTCAACACCGTAGAGCGCCAATTCTTAGAAGCCCCAACACTCCCCAGTGTGGAAGCATGTTTAGCACGCTTCACCGAGAAGGTTGTTTCCAAGCAGAACCCCTTCCCCGTCGATGGTCTTGTCATCTGTTATGACGATACAGCATACGCACAAACAGGCTCCGTCACAGGCCACCACGCCACCCGTGCAGGTTTGGCCTTCAAGTGGCAGGACGAGTCAGCAGAAACTGTTCTGAAGGAAATCGAGTGGTCGTGTGCAGCCTCAACGATTTCGCCCGTTGCCATCTTCCAACCCGTTGAGTTAGAAGGAACTACCGTCAAGCGCGCCTCACTTTGCAACATCAGCGAGTGCGAGCGTCTGGGCATTGGCGGACCAGGTACGCAGATTAGCGTCATCAAAGCCAATAAAATTATACCAAAGGTCATCAAGGTCAACCAGTGTGTAGGCGCATTAAGCGTTCCGACGGAATGTCCCGTCTGCCATGCTCCTACGCATATTGCCGTCAGCGAGGCTAGCGGCACTAAGACGTTACGCTGCACCAATCCCGATTGTGCTGCCAAGCAACTTCGTAAGTTAGCGCGCTTCGTCTCGAAAGAAGGCATGAACATCGACGGTATCTCCGAACAGACACTCTCGAAGTTCATCAACCTCGGATGGGTGTCGGAATATGCTGACATCTACGAGTTGCGTAGCCATATCATGGACCTCTCACGCATGGAGGGTTTTGGTGAGAAGTCAGCAAGTAACATCATGCATTCCATCGACAAGAGCCGTGAAGTGCAGGCCCCAAGATTGCTTTATGCCCTCAACATTCCCCTCTGTGGCATGGATGTCTGTAAGCGTCTGCTTAATGCCTATAGTTTAGACGAACTGGTTACTGAGGCCATCAAACAAAGTGACGACTTGTTTACTCCTCAGGTAGAGCCACAGGACGTTTTTGCCCACATTGATGGTATTGGTCCTGAGAAGTCTGCTCAGTTTGTACGGTGGTTCCGCGACGAACGCAACCTTGCCCGTTACCGTCGCCTCATAGAAAAGCTATCCGTCACCACTCCCGACGTATCTCCGTCGGGCACTCTCTGCGCAGGTCTAACCTTCGTCATCACAGGCGACGTGCACCACTACAAGAACCGCAACGAACTCAAAGCCTATATCGAGTCACAAGGCGGCAAGGTAGCCTCGGCTGTTAGTGGCAGTACATCATACCTTATTAATAATGATGTCACTTCGACCAGCGGTAAGAACAAGAAAGCCAAGGAACTGGCCATACCCATTATTTCTGAAGACGATTTTATAGCGGCCTACGGCCTAATTGATAATTGATAAATGACAATTAATAATTAATATGACACAGAAATTCAAACCCGCCACACTCTGCGTACAGGCAGGCTGGCAACCCAAGAATGGTGAGTCACGCGTGCTTCCCATCGTTCAGAGCACCACATTCAAGTATGACAACACAGAAGAGATGGCCGACCTCTTCGACCTGAAGAAGGACGGCTACTTCTACACACGTCTAGCTAATCCCACCAACGATGCTGTGGCCTCGAAGATTGCCGCCCTTGAGGGTGGTGTCGGTGCCGTGCTGACCTCCTCTGGTCAGGCAGCCAACTTCTACGCCATCTTCAACATCTGCGAGGCTGGCGACCATATCGTTACCTCCAACGAGATCTATGGTGGTACTTACAACCTCTTTGGTGTCACGCTGAAGAAACTGGGCATCGACTGCACCTTCATTTCTCAGGAAGCCAGCGAAGAGGAGATTGACAAGGCATTCCGTCCTAACACCAAGGCGTTGTTTGGTGAAACCATCTCTAATCCTGGCTGCCAGATTCTCGACATCGAGAAGTTCGCACGCATCGCCCACAAGCATGGTGTGCCCCTCATCGTCGACAACACATTCCCAACACCTATCAACTGCCGTCCCTTCGAGTGGGGTGCAGACATCGTCACCCACTCTACCACGAAGTATATGGATGGTCATGCCACACAGGTCGGTGGTGTCGTCGTAGACAGCGGCAACTTCGACTGGGACGCCCATTCTGACAAATTCCCAGGCCTCACCACGCCCGACGAGTCCTACCACGGACTGACCTACACCAAGAAATTTGGCAAGATGGCATATATCACCAAGCTTGTGGCCCAGTTGATGCGCGATTTGGGAAGTATTCCCGCACCCCAGAACTCGTTCCTGCTGAACCTCGGACTGGAAACCCTCCATCTGCGTGTTCCCCAGCATTGCCGTAATGCACAGCGCATCGCAGAATTCCTCGAGAACGACGAGCGCGTAGCATGGGTACACTATAGCGGACTGCCTTCTGACAAGAACCACGCCTTAGCTCAGAAATACCTACCCAACGGCTCATGTGGTGTCATTGCCTTTGGTTTGAAAGGCGATCGCCAGACTGCCATCAACTTTATGGACTCATTGAAGATGATTGCCATCGTTACCCACGTAGCTGATGCACGCACCTGTGTGCTCCATCCTGCTAGCCACACCCATCGCCAGCTCTCTGACGAACAGTTGCGCGAAGCTGGTGTAGCCCCCGACCTCATCCGTCTCTCTGTAGGCATCGAGGACTGCGACGATATTCTGGCAGATATCCGTCAGGCTTTGGACAAAATTTAATTAAACAACATTCACATAAATGATTATAATGGGTATGCCCCTATGGGCTTGGATAGTCTTTTATGCATTGGTGCTGCTGATGCTCATTGCCGACCTGAAGATGTTTGGCAAGAAAGGACAGCACGAGGTTAACGTCAAAGAGGCCCTGCAGATGACAGGTGTCTGGATAGGCGTCTCGCTGCTGTTCGCCGTAGGCATCTATTTCTTTTATCCTGTGATGCCCCATGAAAAAACCATGGAGTATCTTGCAGGATACCTGATAGAGAAATCGCTGTCAATGGACAACCTCTTTGTTTTCCTCATGCTCTTCTCGTTCTTCGGCGTAGAGCGTAAGTACCAGCACGAAGTACTTTTCTGGGGAATCTTTGGGGCGCTGGTCCTCCGAAGCATTTTCATATTCGCAGGTGCAGCAATGGTCGAGCGTTTTGAGTGGGTGCTGGGATTGTTTGGCATCTTCCTGTTTTATACGGGATTCAAGATGTTCAGTCACAACGACGAACAGCAGGGCAACCCCGCTGACAATATCATCGTCCGCCTGTTCAAACGTTTCTTCCCTGTTACCGACAAGATGCATGGCGAGAAGTTCTTCGTCAGAGAAGCGGGTCTTCTCAAGGCCACACCGCTCTTCATCGCCTTGTTGGTCATCGAGACTACCGATGTAGCTTTTGCTGTCGATAGTATTCCTGCTGTGTTCAGTGTCAGCCGTGACCCCTTCATCGTGCTGACCTCCAACATTTTTGCTATTCTCGGCCTGCGTGCACTATACTTCGCTCTGGCTGCCATTGCCCAGTATTTTAAATATCTGAAGTACGGATTAGGAATCATCCTCATATTCGTTGGTGCCAAGATGCTGCTTGCCATGAACGAGTATATCAATGCGCTTGCCTCCTTTGTCGGCATCCAACTGAACATGCCCCATGTGGAGATTCCCATCCTTGCCAGTCTGTCCATCATTTTCGGTGTGCTCATCGCATCCATGCTCATATCGTACATCACGACAAAGCTATCTAAAAGTTAGACACTGACCAGAATATACAGAAAAATCGCTAAGCATTCACTTAGCGATTTTTTGTTGGGGTACCCGGACTCGAACCAGGAAAGGCAGGACCAGAATCTGCAGTGTTACCATTACACCATACCCCAAACTTGAGGAGCAATTTCTGAATTGCGGGTGCAAAGGTAATGCTTTTTTCCGAACCGACAAAAAAAAATGGCACTTTTTTAATAAAAAACGCAAAAAAAATCTTTTTCCTTGTCTTTTTCTTTGTGTTGCGCAGGTTATTTATTAACTTTGCCCTTCAATAAATCAATTTTTAATGAAACAAACAGAACAACTAGTAGAAACAATTGTAAAAGGAATACAAGAGAAGAAAGGTCAAGGCATTGTCACCGCTAACTTGAAAGGTATAGACGGTGCAATATGCAGCTATTTTGTGATTTGTCAGGGCAACTCACCATCGCAGGTGGAGGCCATCACTGAATCCGTAGGTGAAATGGCCCGTCTGGAGTTAGGTGAAAAGCCTTCCATGGTAGCTGGTTTGGAGAATGCCCAATGGGTAGCAATGGACTATGGCGACGTGATGGTCCACATCTTCGTCCCTGACACCCGTGTTTACTATGACCTTGAGCATCTTTGGGATGATGCAGATTTGACCCGTATAGAAGATATTGACTAATGGAACCACAGAATAACAAGCCACAACAGCAGATGCCCCGATTCAATATGAATTGGATTTACGGCATCGTCATTATATCACTCATCGTGCTCTACTTCACGCAAGGGCAGACCAAGTCGAGCATCAACACCCAGGTGTCGTACTCAGACTTCAAGGTGATGGTCGACAAAGGCTATGCCAAGGAGATTGTCGTCAACAAATACCAGAACACGCTGGAGATGTACATCAAGCCAGAGCACATCCGCGACGTCTTCCATCAGGGTGTTCAGCAGACAGGCACGAACCCCTGTGTGTCAGTAGCCATCGGCAGTGTCGACCAGGTAGAGCAGTTCATCAACACCGCCCGTGAGGAGAAGAAGTTTACTGGTAAGTTCTCGTACGACAACAGCAAGGAGAATGATTTCTTCTCGTCGCTGTTCATGAATATCCTCTTCTTTGGTGGTATCATCCTCGTCTGGATGTTCATCATGCGTCGCATGGGTGGCGGTTCAGCGATGGGTGGTAGCGGCATCTTCAATGTCGGCAAGTCGAAAGCCCAGATGTATGAGAAGGGCGGCGAGCTCGGCATCACCTTCAAGGATGTTGCCGGACAGGCTGGTGCTAAGCAGGAGATGCAGGAGATTGTTGACTTCCTGAAGAATCCACAGAAATATACCGACCTAGGAGGTAAGATTCCCAAGGGAGCCCTGTTGGTAGGTCCTCCAGGAACAGGTAAAACATTGCTGGCGAAGGCTGTCGCTGGCGAGGCTGGCGTACCCTTCTTCTCAATGTCAGGTTCCGACTTTGTGGAGATGTTCGTAGGTGTGGGTGCCTCGCGCGTGCGCGACCTTTTTGAAAAAGCCAAGAGCAAGGCCCCCTGCATCATCTTTATCGACGAGATAGATGCCGTAGGCCGTGCCCGTTCGAAGAACCCTGCCATGGGTGGCAATGACGAGCGCGAGAATACGCTGAATGCCCTGCTGACGGAGATGGACGGTTTTGGCACCAATAGCGGTATCATCACGCTGGCTGCCACCAACCGTGCCGACATGCTCGACTCAGCACTGTTGCGTGCTGGTCGTTTCGATCGTCAGATACATGTCGACCTGCCTGACCTCAACGAGCGTAAGGAAGTCTTCAACGTACACCTGAAACCACTGAAGCTCGACGATACAGTAGATATCGACTTCCTCGCCCGTCAGACGCCTGGTTTCTCTGGTGCCGACATTGCCAATGTCTGCAACGAGGCTGCCCTGATAGCAGCTCGACATAATCGTGAGGCTGTAGGCAAGCAGGACTTCCTGGACGCTGTTGACCGCATCATCGGTGGTTTGGAGAAGAAGACCAAGGTGATGACGGAAGCCGAGAAGCGTTCTATCGCTATCCACGAAGCTGGTCACGCTACCATTTCGTGGTTCACAGAGTTCGCCAACCCATTGGTCAAGGTGAGCATCGTCCCCCGTGGACGTGCCCTGGGAGCAGCGTGGTACCTGCCTGAAGAGCGCGTACTGCAAACCAAAGAGGCTATGCTCGACGAGATGTGTTCACTGCTGGGTGGACGTGCCGCTGAGGAACTGTTTATCGGCAGCATCTCTACAGGTGCCATGAACGATCTGGAGCGTACCACTAAGCAAGCCTATGGTATGGTGGCCTTTGCTGGTATGAGCGAGAAGTTGCCCAACCTGTGCTACTATAACAATCAGGAATACCAGTTCCAGCGTCCTTATTCCGAGACGACTGCCAAGATTATGGACGACGAAGTGCTGAAGATGGTTAACGAACAGTACGAGCGTGCCAAGCAGATACTGACGGAACACAAGGAAGGACACGCCCAACTGGCCCAGTTGCTGGTCGATCGCGAGGTCATCTTTGCTGACGACGTCGAGAAAATCTTCGGCAAGCGTCCTTGGACCAGTCGTTCAGAAGAGCTGCTCGAGGCCCAGATGCGTGCTGACGCTGAGCGTATGGCTGAGGAGCGCGGCAAACAGTTGGAGCTGGAAGCCAAGGCGAAAGCCGAGAATCAGGACAATCAGGACGCTCCGGAAGTTCCAGAAACCGACGATACCAAATAACTAAAGATATGAAGAACTTTATTATCCGTACTATCACAGGCATCATCTTTGTTGCCGCCATTGTCAGTTGTTTCCTCCGCCCAGAGGCGATGGTGCTCTTGTTCAGCATCATTACGGGACTGACAGTATGGGAGTTCACAGGACTTGTCAACGAACGTGAGGATGTCAACGTCAATCGCTTCATCTCCACCGTTGCAGGCGTGTATTTCTTCTACGCCATGACCTACTACTGCAGCGACATGTATGCAGGCATCGCCAAGAGCGTGGTGTTCATTCCCTATCTGGTCACTATCGTCTATCTGCTGGTGGCAGAGCTCTACCTCAAGCAGAAAGACCCTATTCAGGACTGGGCGTACACCATGCTGTCACAGATGTATATCGCCCTACCCTTCTCACTCATCAACGTGCTGGCATTCAATGCCACCAGTGAAGGGTTTGTGGCCTTCAACACCCTGTTGCCACTGAGCATCTTTGTATTCCTGTGGGTCAACGATTCCGGTGCCTACTGTGTGGGCTCACTCATCGGACGTCACAAGCTGTTCCCACGCATCTCACCAGGAAAGTCGTGGGAGGGAAGCATTGGTGGTGCCGTCTTCGTGCTCGCCGCAGCCTATGCCATCAGTTATTTCCTGGATACCGACCAGATGCTGGCCATGCCCGTATGGTTGGGACTGGGACTCGTCGTGGTCATCTTTGGCACGTGGGGCGACCTGGTAGAGAGCCTGTTCAAGCGCACCCTGGGCATCAAGGACAGCGGTAACATCCTGCCTGGTCACGGTGGCATGCTCGACCGCTTCGACTCCTCATTGCTGGCCATCCCTGCAGCAGTTATCTATCTTTATACAGTATCACTCTTCTAAGAACAATGACCAAAGAACAAGAGAAACTAGTCACCCAGAATATGGGTTATGCCATCACACTGGCCCGTCAATACAAGAGTGATATCCTGTCTACCGACGACCTCATCAACGAGGGCGCCATCGGACTGATGAAGGCTGCCGAGAAGTATGATGCCTCCAGAGGGAAGCCCTTCGTCACCTTTGCCGCCCCTTATATCCGTCGTGCCATAGAGGCAGCTATCGGCAAGTTAGAGGACGACATCAACGTTCGTTCTACCGACGAGTCGCTGCCCATTGGCAGTCGCAACAACTTCACGCTGCTCAACGTGCTGGAAGACCCTGATTCGCCCAGAGCCGATGCAGAGGTGGAGCGCACCACGCTGAGCGACGACATGCTACGTGGCATCGGTGTTCTCAACGAGCGCGAGCAACAAGTGATAAAGAACTACTTTGGCGTTGAGACAGAACACCTGACGATGGCAGAGATAGCCCAGCAGATGCAGTTGAAGCGTGAACGTGTACGCCAGATTCGCGACACAGCACTCCGCAAGCTACGCAAAGCGGCGAAGAGTGAATAATAAAGATTGAAGAGGAAAGATGAAGAAGATTGTATTATTTTTAGTTTTTTGCCTTTTTACCTATTTACCCTTATCAGCCAAAGTCATTAAGGTATTGGCTGTGGGCAACAGTTTCTCGCAGGATGCTGTCGAGCAGTATCTCTACGAACTCGCAGCAGCACAGGGAGACTCGCTGGTTATTGGCAATGCCTATATCGGAGGCTGTTCCATCGATACCCATTATGACAATCTGTTGAACGAGAAACCTGCCTATATCTACCGCAAGGTGGTGGGTGGTGTCAGACAGGTCAAGAGAAAAGCCACTCTGCAATCTATCATTCGCAACGAACAGTGGGACATTATCACGCTGCAGCAAGTCAGTCAACTGTCTGGTATCAGCAGCAGCTTTGGCAACCTGGCACAACTGAAGCGACTCATCCTGAGCTATACCACCAACCTGCATGTGCAGTTCATGTGGCACATGACGTGGGCCTATGCCGAGGACTTCACCAAGGAGAACTTTTCAGCCTACCACTACGACCAGCGTGAGATGTACAGTGCCATTGTCAGCACCATGCAGAATGTGCTGCCTGCCGTAGGTGGTTTCGTCCGTATCATTCCCAGCGGCATTGCCATCCAACTGGCGCGCTATCGTCTGGGCGACATCCTCAACCGCGATGGTTTCCATCTGTCCTACACCCTTGGCCGCTATACAGCAGCCTGCACGTGGTGCGAGGTCCTGACGGGCAGAATAATAGATGGCAACCGCTACTGGCCTGCAAAAATCAGTGCCGAAGAGGCTGCCATCTGTCAGCAAGCCGCCCATGAAGCCGTCTTCATGCAACAGAGCGGTCGCTACATGGTCTTTTAGAAATTCCACTTCACAGCCAGCGTGGGGTTCCAGAAGAAGGTCTTGGAACTCTCTGGGTCTGTGTTGTAAACGAAGTTGTTGCTGAACTCCCACTCCGTACCCACGCTGAAATGCTCCGTGATGTTGTACCACAGCTGAGGCTCGGAGAGAATCACCAGACAACCATGTCCATCGGCCTTCTCGCCACGCCAGAAGTCAATGAATCCAGAGAAGCGCAGTTTGTTATTCAGGAAGTTCAAGCCCCATACACCTGTCAGCTGTGCGCTGGCATAGGAGTGCGTATCGTCGTAGCTCTTAAAGAACTGCTTATACATCAGCTGTACAGACCACGTCTTTGAGAAGTCTGCCGTGTGTCCATTGTAAGCGGCACCAAGCAGTGCAGCCTGCTGGAAGCTGGCCGAGCGACTCAGACCTCCGTCATACTCTACATGGGCAGCGAAAGGTGACTCTTTGCCCAGATTAATCTCACGCGAGATCTCCGTGTAGGCACTCTCAACAAAGTTGTTCGACATGTCAAAATCTGCGAAATAGAACCACGAGCCCCACTGGTCAGCCTTAAACTGCTCAAGGGTAATGGTTACTTTCTGCCTTCCGGCTTCCTCACCAGTGTAGATGTTACGTCCGAAGTCGTAGTGCAACTGGATGTTCTGTGCGCTGGCCGTTATCCCACATGCCAGCATCAAAAGCGTAAAAATTTTCTTCATTGATTTAAAAATTTAATGATTAAAGAGGCTGCCTTCTCTGGAGCATGGCTCTCGCCCAGCAGCCGGTGTATTTCTTCGTAATCGTTCAGCATCGTCTCACGTCCTTCGCCACCAGGCAATATAGCCTCCAGTTCCTGACGGATATTCTCCACGCTGAACGTGTCAGCCACCAACTCCCTGACAACCTCCCGATGGGCTATCAGGTTGACTAGCGACACATAGGGAACCTTCAGGAAGCGACGCTTCAAGAAACCCAACAGCTTAGCCAATGGTGTCTTGTAGCATACCACCTGTGGCACACTGAACATGCAGGTCTCAAGGGTTGCCGTACCACTCGTCACCAGTGCTGCCGTAGCCTGTGACAACAGCGCAAAGGTTTCGTTCTTCACCATTCGCGCCTTGTTACCTTTCAGGAATCTTTCGTAGTACGATGTCTCGATGCCTGGCGCACCAGCCAAAACCAGGTCGTAGCGGTCTGTCAAGTGACGTGTGGCCTCAATCATTGCAGGCAGATTGTCCTTGATTTCCTGCTTACGCGAACCAGCAAGCAACGCAATGATAGGCTTCTCACCTCTTGCCTCTTGCTCCTTGCCCCTTGCCCCTAGGAACTCCCTCACCTCCTGTGCCGTGGGATTACCCACATAGTGGATGGGATAATGGTGCTTTCCTTCAAAGAACTCCACTTCGAAAGGCAGGATAGAGAACAGCTCATCCACGTCGCGCTTGATGTTCTTGATGCGATACTCCTTCCAGGCCCATATCTTTGGCGATATGTAATAGTAAACAGGACAGATAGCATGCGCCTTCACATACTCCGCAATCTTCAGGTTGAAGCCAGGATAGTCGACAAGTATCACCACATCGGGGCGCCACTCCGTGATGTCCTGCTTACACATGCGCATGTTCCTTAATATAGTAGGCAGGTGCAACAGAACGGGGATGAAACCCATATACGCCAGTTCACGATAGTGCTTGACACGCGTGCCACCCACGGCAGCCATCATATCGCCACCAAAGAAACGGAACTGAGCATCAGCATCCTGCCGTTTCAGTTCCTTCATCAGGTGCGACGCATGCAGGTCGCCACTGGCCTCGCCCGCTATCAGGTAATACTTCATTGTTCGTAGTCTTTGAGTTGTTCGAAGGCTTCATGGGCTGTCACATCGATGCGCGTGGGCGTGATGGCCACATAGCCATTGTCCAGTGCCCAGCGATCGGTATCCATTGCCTCCGGTTCGTCGTTTACATAGTGTCCCATCATCCACCAATAGTCATAGCCGCGTGGATGGTGACACTTGCTGACCTCGCTCTCCCATGTGCCCATAGACATGCGACAGAGCTTGACACCCTTGAACGTTGATGCTTTGGGGAAGTTGACATTCAGACAGACACCCTGAGGTAGTCCGTCGCGCAACACGCGCTGGACGATGTCGCGGATATAGGGTTCCAACGGATGGAAATCAGCGTCGGCACGATAGTCGCAGAGCGAGAAAGCCACCGAGGGGATATACTTCATGCATCCCTCCATCGTCACCCCCATCGTACCTGAATAGTGGGTGTTTACCGATGCATTGTCACCATGATTGATGCCGCCAATCACCAGGTCGGGTTTCTGCGGACACAACTCTGCCAGTGCCATCTTCACGCAGTCCACGGGCGTGCCATTGCACGACCATACATCCACACCTTCTTCATGGTGCCGATGGGTCAGCGTAAGTGGTGTTGTTGCCGAGAAGGCACAAGCAAAACCACTACGGGGACCCTCTGGTGCACACGCCAGAACGTCACCGTAGTCTTTGACAATGTTGATAAGGGAATTGATTCCTTTTGCCTGATATCCGTCGTCGTTAGAGATAAGTATCATTTCTTAAAGTGGTCGTTCTTCATTTTAATACAGAAGATGATGGCAGCACAGGTAGCCGTGATGAAGTTGGTAATGAAAAAGAAGATACCAACGCCAATACCTTGCTGAATGCACAACATCAAACCCTGACACATGAAACAGAAGCTGCCGACAGACATCATGATGAAGCCTGGCAGTGAGATACCGTCAGTCTGACGGGTACGAATGGTCTGTATAGCCTGTGGCAGATAACCCAAGATAAGGCCGATGCTACCCAACCATCCTAAAATGTGATATAAAACATCCATGTCCATAGTATTAATCTTTAATGTTTAACATTCCATCTTTAATAAATCACGCTGAACGTCTTCGAGTCCATCAGGTGACGATCGGTAATCTTGATGTCTGGAATAACCGGCAGACACATGAAGGCCATCGTGATGAACGGCGACTTCATCTTGCAGCCAATCTCCCTCACCTTCTCCTGGATGCACAGCGTGCGGAAGGCCACCTCATGACCACTCACAGGCGACATCAGTCCGGCAATGGGCAATGGGATGTCCATCATCTCCTCAGGAGTGACAACCACCTGTCCACCCTTCATCTGGACAATACGGTTGATGGCCTTGACGATGTACTCGTCACTGGAACCGATAGCCACGATATTGTGACAGTCGTGGGCCACCGAACCTGCCATAGCACCGTTCTTGATGCCGAAGCCACGCACCAGTCCCACAACGGGTTTGGCACCAGGCACATAGCGGTTGTACACCACTATCTTCTGCACCTCCGTCCACGGATACTGCGAGTCAAACAGCGGGTTACCCGTCAGCACCACCTCGTCGTGCTCCGTCAGCAGACTGCCGTCCGAGGCATGAATGACGTGAACGGTATCGCCCGTCTTCAGGTCGAGGTTAATATCGGCAGCAGTAATGGGCTGTGCCACGAAGTTGTTGGGGAAGTCCGTATCCAGGATGTGCTCGTCAACGTCGTGACGTGAAGTGAGGTTGGAGTTATAGTTGAACACCTCCCGTCCGCGTATCCACGTACTCTCCACACGGAAGTACGGAGTGACATTGTCAACGGTGATGAACGTTGCGGGGTCACCCTCCTGCAACAGTCCCCACTTCTGGTTATAGTGTCGCTGGGCATTCACGCTGGCTGCCTTCAGCACATCCCACAACTCGTAGCCGTCGGCCAGTGCACGTCTCACAATCAGGTTGATGTGTCCACGCACGAAGTCGTCAGGATGACAGTCGTCCGTACAGAACATCACCATGTTCGGACTCTCGTTGATCAGCGGACTCAGCAGTTTATAGTCCTTGGCGGCACTACCCTCGCGGATGATGACATTCATGCCGGCCCTGATACATGCACGACCCTCGTCCAGCGTCGAACACTCGTGGTCGGTGGTGATGCCAGCGGCAGCATAGCGGTCGCGCTGCTGACCTTTCACGCCAGGGGCATGACCATCCACAGGCTTGCCATTGCGCAGGGCGGCCTGTATCTTCGCCATCACGTCCTTGTCGCCATTCAGCACACCCACGTAGTTCATCATCTCGCCCAGGAAACCAATATCCTCACGGGCCATCAGTGCCTCGGTGTCCTTCACGTCGATGACCTTGCCGCAGGTCTCTATGTCGCCACCCACGGCAGGCACACAGCTGGGTGCACCAAACAGGAAGTTGAACTGTGCCTCCTTGCCAGAGCGTATCATGTAGTCGACACCCTCCACGCCCAGCACGTTACCAATCTCGTGAGGGTCGGCAATGACACCTATCGTTCCGTGACTGACGGCGATGCGTGCAAACTTGTGGGGCACTATCATGCTGCTCTCAATATGCACGTGGGCATCCACGAAACCAGGCATGATGTAGGGCCATGGGGTCTCTTTGGCGGTCAGCTCACAGCGTCTCACCTCGACGATGTTCTCGCCCTCAATCACCAACTCGCCGTCGAATATCTCGCGACGAATCACGTCAACAATGTGTCCTTTGATGTTTTCCATATCCTTTCGATTTGATTAACTACTTGCAAAAGTACAAAAAAAATTAAGAATAACCATAGCATTTCCCATTTTTTTTCTTATCTTTGCATCGTTAACTGACCTATCAAATACTATACACTATGAAAAAGGTATATAAAGCACATATTCTCTTTACCAAAGAGAAGGACCATTTCGAGGTCTTTGAGAATGGCTATATCGCAGTGGAAGACGGTATCGTACGGGGCGTGGCAAGTAATCTGAAGGACCTGGGATGCGAAGATGCCGAGGTGACAGACTTTGGCAACCGTCTGCTCATTCCGGCCATGAACGACATGCACGTCCATGCACCACAGGTACACAACCAAGGTGTGGCTATGGACCTGGAACTGTTGCCGTGGCTGCAGAACTACACGTTCCCTGAGGAGTCGAAATATGCCGATGTCCACTATGCCGAGCGCATGTATCGCCGTTTTCTCCACACCCAGTGGCTCTTTGGCACCATGCGTAGCGTCGTCTTCAGCACCATGCATACCGAGAGCACCCGCGTGCTCATGAGGCTCTACCAGGAGGCTGGCATGGGCGCTATGGTGGGTAAGGTCGGCATGAACCGCAACTGTCCCGACACCCTCACGGAAGAAGTCGACGCCTACATCGAAGGCCAAGAGTCGCTCATCGCCGAGTTCAGCGATGCTAATGCCCTCGTTCGCCCCATCATCACCCCTCGCTTCGTTCCTTCCTGTACGCCCGAGTTGCTGAAGGCCTGTGGCGAGTTGGCCAACAAATACCAGCTACCCGTCCAGTCGCACCTGTCGGAAAACACCTCCGAGATTGCGTGGGTGGCAGAACTGGAGAAGGAGAGCACCAGCTATGGCGATGCCTACAACCGCTACGGACTCTTCGGACAGACACCAACCATCATGGCGCACTGCGTATGGACTGACGGCAGTGAGTTGGAACTGATGAAGAAGAACCACGTCATGGTGGCCCACTGTCCCACGTCGAACTTCAACCTGTCGTCGGGTCTGGCACCCGTCCGCACATTCCTCGACGAGGGTCTGCCCATCGGTCTGGGTAGCGATATCAGCGGTGGCCACGACCTCAACATGTTCCGCATGCTGGTCTATGCCATCCAAGTCAGCAAGATGCACTACCAGCACGACAAGAGCAAG